>ULUV01002091.1_pt1 | contig 112961 bp, 112 predicted proteins | sample 1958921 | NCBI WGS metagenome assembly ULUV01 (sample SAMEA4835772, study PRJEB28245) | human gut metagenome | biome: gut microbiome; material: fecal sample | place: Denmark | collected 2008
TTAATCCTTTCTTTTATTAACCCGGCTCTATAATTCAATTTGCCGGTCTAAATTATTTATATTTAATTTTACAATATTTAGTAGTATTTTTCAATAGTTTCTAATATACATTTACCCCCTTGAAAGATTTTTAGTTTTTATGTAAAATATATATCATATAAGAGAGAATAGGAGCTAATTAATGTTTGAACGTTTTACGGAGAAAGCTATAAAAGTTATAATGCTGGCTCAGGAGGAAGCTCGCAGGCTGGGGCATAACTTTGTCGGAACAGAGCAGGTACTGCTTGGGCTTATCGGCGAAGGTACCGGCGTTGCTGCAAAAACCCTTAAGTCTATGGGGGTTACTCTAAAGGATGCAAGAGCCGAAGTAGAAAAAATTATAGGCAGAGGATCCGGCTTTGTTGCTGTTGAAATCCCTTTTACTCCAAGAGCTAAAAGAGTTCTTGAGTTGTCCTGGGACGAAGCAAGACAGCTTGGACATAACTATATCGGCACAGAACATCTGCTTTTAGGCTTAATCCGCGAAGGCGAAGGCGTTGCTGCCAGAGTTCTTGAAAATCTTGGTGTTGATTTAAATAAAATCAGAAGCAATGTTGTTAAGATGCTTGGCGAAACAAAGCCGCAAACTGCTGCTTCCGGGGCATCAAGCTCATCATCTTCTTCAGGTTCTTCAGGCGGAAAAACTAAAACTCCAAGCCTTGATGAGTTTGGTCGTGATTTAACTCTTGCTGCTCAGGAATTAAGATTAGATCCTGTTGTTGGCAGAGAAAAAGAGATTGAACGTGTTATTCAAATTCTAGCAAGACGTACTAAAAATAACCCTGTTCTTATTGGTGAACCGGGTGTTGGTAAGACTGCTGTTGCCGAAGGGCTGGCGATTAGAATTGTTAATGCTGAAGTTCCTGATATTCTTGACGGCAAAAAGGTTATTCAGCTTGATATGGGCTTGCTTGTTGCCGGTACTAAATACCGCGGAGAATTTGAAGAACGCTTAAAGAAAATTATGGATGAAATCCGTCAGGCAGGAAATATTATTCTTGTTATTGATGAAATGCACACGCTTATTGGTGCTGGCGCAGCAGAAGGTGCTATAGATGCTGCAAATATTTTGAAACCTGCGCTTTCAAGAGGTGAAATTCAGGTTATCGGTGCAACTACTCTTGATGAATACAGAAAATATGTGGAAAAAGACTCTGCTCTTGAAAGACGTTTCCAATCTGTTATCATTGAAGAACCTACTGAAGATGAATCAATTGAAATTATTAAAGGGTTGAAACCTAAATATGAAGATCACCATAAACTGATTATTTCAGATGAGGCGATTGTTGCTGCGGTTAAATTGTCAAGTAAATATATCACTGACAGATTTTTGCCGGATAAAGCTATTGACGTAATTGATGAAGCAAGTTCAAAAGTCCGCTTGAAAGTTTCTACTCTTTCTCCGGAAGGAAAGGAACTGGAAAAAGAACTTCGTGATCTGATTAAAGAAAAAGAAGAAGCTATTAGAAACCAGGAGTTTGAAAAAGCTTCCCAGTTACGTGACGATGAAGCTGATTTAAAAGACAAAATCCGCGAAATGTCACAGAAGTACAAAGAAGAGCATGAGGCAAACAAACCTACTGTTACTGCTGAAAATGTTGCTGAAGTTATTGCAACTATGACAGGTATTCCTGTGACAAAACTTACTGAAGGCGAGAGTGAAAGACTTCTTAAATTAGAAGAAACTCTTCATGCAAGAGTAATTGGTCAAAACGATGCCGTTGTTGCAATTTCAAAAGCAATAAGACGTGCAAGAGTTGGCTTGAAGAGCCCTAACAGACCTATCGGAAGCTTTATATTCTGCGGTCCTACCGGTGTTGGTAAAACCGAACTTGCAAAAGCTCTTGCGGAAGCTGTATTTGGCTCTGAAGATAATATGATAAGAGTTGATATGTCTGAATTTATGGAAAAACATTCAACTGCAAAACTTATCGGTTCGCCTCCTGGTTATGTCGGTTATGATGACGGCGGACATTTGACTGAACTTATCAGAAAGAAACCATATTCAGTTGTTCTTTTTGATGAAATCGAAAAAGCACACCCTGATGTATTTAACATAATGCTTCAAATCCTTGATGACGGACGTTTAACCGATTCTAAAGGCCGCCACATCAACTTTAAGAATACAATAATTATTATGACATCTAACGTTGGTGCAAGCATGATTACAACTACATCTAAGCTGGGCTTCTCAACTTCTGATGATGAATCAAAAGATAAGTACGAAAAACTTAAAGAAACAGTTACTGAAGAAATGAAGAAAGCTTTCAGACCTGAATTCTTGAACCGTATTGATGAAACAATCGTATTTGCTCATCTGACTCAGGAAGAAATCAGACAAATCGTTGATTTGATGTTGAAAGATTTGTTTAAGCGTCTTGCAGAAAGAGAGTTGTCGGTTGAAGTGACAGATGAAGTTAAAGATCATCTGGCTAAGAACGGATATTCAGAGGCTTACGGTGCAAGACCTTTAAGAAGGTTAATCCAGCGCAAGATTGAAGATAATCTGGCTGAAGAAATTCTTTCAGGAAAATATGCTTCAGGTGACACGATAAGAATAACTCTTGTTGATGATAAAATTACTTTTGAAAAAGCTCCTAAAAAGCGTTCAAAAGCAAAAGAGGAAGCAGAAGTTACACAATCTTAAAAATAGTAAAAAAGACCGCTTAGGCGGTCTTTTTAGTTCTTGATATTTATTACAAAATAGATTAAAGTAATTAATATCAGGATTGGTTATGAAAAAGTTTTATTACAAAGCTCTAACAAAAGAAAAAATGAAGCAGGTGAGCGGATATATCGATGCCGAAACTCCCCGGGAGGCAAGAGAAAAAGTCCGACAGCTTGGTTTCCTGCCTACTAATATATACGAAGAAGAGCCTTTTACGCCAATTAAAGCTAATGATGCTGTTTCAAATATTGCAGTTAATCGTTTAAGTCTTGATGAAAAAATCTTCTTCACGTCAGAGCTTCAGGTGATGCTTTCTGCCGGAATTGCAATGCTCGAGGCACTCAATGTAATCTCAGAACATGCACATAAGCAAAAGATAAAACTTCTTGCTGAGGATTTAAGAAGTAAAATTTCTAAAGGGGCTGCTTTTTCTGAGGCAATAAAACCTTATGAAAAAGTGTTTGGTGAAGTATTTACAGGGCTTTGTATAACGGGTGAAGCTTCGGGTGAACTTGATAGAACTCTTGGGCGTATGGTGGAGCTTTTAAAAAAACAGAGTGACTTAAAAGGCAAAATAATTAGTATGTCAATTTATCCGGCCTGTCTTGTTATGATTATTATTGCGGTATTTTTATTGTGCGGCTTTTATATTTTCCCTGCAATAATTGAAACCGCTAATGTTGCGGCAGACGATGTGCCTTTTACTGTTACCTGGGTAATTGATACTTGCAACTTCCTGTTACATAACTGGCTTCTTGTAATTGTTATGCTTGGCGCGGGTATAAGTGCACTGGTCAAGATGTGGGAACAGAGTGCTGTAAAACGGTTTGTTGATAAATTGTTTTTGGATATTCCGCTTGTAGCTGATTTTGTCAGATATGTAAATTTGTCATCATTTTTTGCAGTAATGAATGTTGCTTATGAGGCTGGTATTCCAATAACATCTGCAATTGAATTATCAGCTTGCTCAATATCAAACTCTGTAATCCGTAGACAGGCTAAAAATATTGAATTAATGACTGCAAATGGGCAGTTTTTATCACATTCTTTTAGTGTCACAGAATTTATTCCTCCTGCATTTAATGTTATGATTGCTACAGGTGAAAAGAGCGGCAGGCTGGGTATTATGTTCAGGGATATTGCAGTTGCGATAGATAAAAAGCTTGACATGGTAACAGACGCTCTTGCAAAAGCGTTTGAACCGGCATTGACTGTTATAATTGGACTTGTTGTTGCTTATATTGCAATTGCAATGCTGCAATTGTATGGAAGCATGTTTCAGTCTTTAATCTAGGATTGAATGATGATTGAGCATATGTTATAATAAAAAAAGCATACGGAAGATATTCTTACTTAAGATATTCATTTTTGAACACGCTCTGCGCGCTAACCCTCGTAATAGGCTAAGAAAAGGGGGCTGGTGACGGTCGGCGGTGTCACAGTCATTTCGAAAAGAAATAATCAAATTAAAAAAGCCAGAGGCACGCCACTACTCAGTTTTGCTAAGCTAATTACGACTTTTGCTGGCGTGAGCGTGCTCTCAAAAGATTTATAGAATAAAAGAGAAAAAGTAATATTACAAATAAAAAAGGAGATTAAGTTATGCGAAACGTAGTAAAGACAAGGTTTTCCGGGGGGGGGGGCGAGTAGTTTAAGCTCCATACGAGGTATTGGCGCAGGCCTCAAGCCGTTTCGCGCTGCCGGAAACCCATTCCTTAAACCAGGTTTTACCCTTGCCGAGGTGTTGATAACCCTGGGCATAATCGGTGTAGTTGCTTCTATGACCCTGCCTTCAATAGTTAACAATAATCAAAATAAGCAGCTGGAGGCGGGTTTGAAAAAAAGTTATTCAACAATTTCTCAGGCTCTTGATATGTATCAGGCAGCCAATGGTGATAGGGCAAAAAAATCGGATTTCACTGTGACCGGTAAAGCTTTTAAAGACGCAATAATGCCTTATTTTAAAGTTATGAAAGACTGCGGACGCGGTTCCTTTTATCAAAACGGAATTTGTATTGAAGAAGGTAATAATCCATATAAGACTTTTGATGGAAAGAACAGTTTTGGTATGTTTGCTTCTTATTATGAATGGGGCTCTTTTATACTGGCAGACGGAAGTTTTATAAGAATTCATCAATACTGGGGGCAGCCGCTTTATATCTTAGTTGATGTAAACGGATTTGGTAAAAAACCTAATCGCGCGGGTTTTGATTTGTTTGTCTTTGAACTAAATGATCAGGGAAAATTATTACCGTCCGGCGGACCAGGTTCTACTCTTGAAGAAAGCGGTTCGTTATGGGATGGTCATGTCGGCAATACTTGCAGCAGCCGCTACAACAACAATGGTGCAAACGGATATTCCTGTACATATAGAGCCTTAACTGACAAAGATTACTGGAAAAATCTTCCAAAATAAAAGCCGGTTTAACCGGCTTTTATCCTTTATTAAACATTCTCATTATTTTATCAATCAAACCTTCTTCCTGAACCATTTCAGTATTTTCAAGTTTATTTAATTTCTGGCGGATTTTCTCTGCTTCTTCGGACTGTGGAGCGATTGATAAGTATTTCTGGTAATATTTAACAGCATTTTCTTTGTCTTTTAATTTTTCATACAGCTTTGCAAGCCGTTTTATTAACCCTGAATTTCTTTTATCCAGTTCAATAAGTTTTTCGAGATATTCTGCCTGCATTCTGTCATCACCTATACTTTCTCTGAAATCAGCCAGTTTTTCAAGGGCTGTTTTATTTACAGGTTCCAGTCTGTATAGTTTTTCATAAAATTCAATTGAATGGTTTTTATCGCCAACCTGCTCAAGAAGAACAGCCAGAGTATTTACCAGATTAACGTCATCTTCTTTAAGCTGATAAGCATTTAAAAATTCGTTTACAGCAATATCTTTGTTGCCGCGCGCAAGATTATATTTTCCCCAGTTAAGATAAGAGTTGAACTCGTCATGTTTTTCATCATAAATCAGGGCTTTCATCTGGAATGCCAGTGCGGTATTAGGCTGAAATTTATCGTATTGCTCAACAGCTTCCAGAGCTTTGCCAAAATCTTTTTCAAGATAGTAATACTCCGCTTTCAAAGAATATAATTTTGGATTATCTTTATATTTCTCTTCAGCTTTTGTTAGTGCTTCAAACGCTTCAGATGTTTTGCCTTCTGTTAAAAGGCATTTTATTTTTGTAAGCTCATCTCTTGTAATTTCGCCGGCTTTCTTAGGCTGATTATTCTTAAGATAAAGATTGGCAAGGTTTTCACGGATATTATCAGTATCAAATCCTTCTTTTATTGCTCTTTCAAGAGTTTCTACTGCACTAGGAACTGCATCTTCCCTGGCATATATATTTGCAAGCCTGATATAAACTTCCTGCTGTTTATGGTCATAGTCAAGAACTTTTAAATATTCATCAATAGCTTTTGTTGGATTTCCGGTCTGCTCATAGAGGGTTCCAAGCACAAAGCGGGTTGTACAAACCTTCTGGTGGTCATCTTCAGCATGGTTTAATGCTTTTTTATAGTCGTTAATAGCATGTTCAAGCTGATGACTTACAGTGTGCATATTGCCTCTGTAAATATAATATTTATACTTGTCAGTGGTTACATATATGTCCATAAGCTGTTCATAGCAAAGAGTATTGGTAGCATCAAACTCAAGCATTCTGGTGTAATATCCGGCAGCCTCCTCTTTTTTATCAAGCATCATTGAAAGATGTCCAAGACGCTCTAAAAGATTTAAATCATCAGGTTTTTTCTCATATAAGTTTTTGTATTCTTCGTAAGCTTGTTCGTATTGTTCATTCTCTTCATATTGTTCAGCAGTCTGTATACTCATTTAATACTCCTTTTTTACTATTATATATAAAAAACAGCTTATGTCTTATCCAATCAGGCTAATTATATGTGTTCTGGGATTTTTCCATGCCGTTTTCAAGATAGAATTTTACAGCCTCTACAGCTCTTGTAAGAACTTCTTTTAGTTCATCGGTCTGCTCTTTTGGAAAATTTTGCAGAACATAATTTTCAGAAGGTCCAATCTGCGGTCCTATACCTATTTTTAACCTGTCAAAGTCTTTTGTGCCAATGTGTTTTATTATGGATTTAATTCCGTTATGTCCTCCGTCAGAGCCGTTTGCTCTAAATCTTATTCGACCCAGATCAAGTGCAATGTCATCATAGATTATTAAGACATCTTTTATGTCAATTTTATAATAGTCCATGACAGCTCTTACGGCTTCTCCTGATAAATTCATAAAAGTTGTCGGCTTAATAAGAATTAAATCTTCGCTGCCGTATCTGTAACGCGCTACAAGACATTTTAATTTGTTTTCCAGTCTAAATGATATATTTTCTTTAAACATCCATTTATCAAGCACCATAAAGCCTGCATTATGCCTTGTAAAACAATATTTATCCCCGATGTTTCCTAATCCTGCTATTAATTTCATATTTTTCACCTTTTATATTTATTATTTTAACCTAAATAAATATTACCGCCCTAGTTTGCCAGGTATCGGCTTAACAAAATGATAAAATAGCTTTATTTTGATAATGAACTTAAACATTGTGAGGATAAAAATATGTGTGCAAAAGACAAACCCATTATTCAGGAAAAAAGTTCCGAAAAAGTAGCAAAGTTTTTAGATAAAAACGGACTTCATAAAAAGGATTTTGCCGAAATGATTGGTGTGACCCTTTCATACGTGTATAACCTTATAGATGATACAATCCCTTTTTCCACCCGCGGTACAACATTAGAACGTATAGCTACTGTTATGGAAATTGAACCGGAAGAGTTTGAAGAATACAAAATTCCACAAGAACCAAGGGTAATTGATGATTTTGTTGAATACTTAAAAGACGAAATGAAATCTAAAGATATGTCAGTTGTTAATTTTTTGAAAGCCTTTCCGCGCAAAAAACGGCTTGAAATAGTTGATATTTTACGCGGTAATCTTCCGCTGCCTATAGATTATAAAGAATTAACAATGATAGCACAGGTCTTAGAGCTTAATAAAGACGAAATTTATAACATGTGGGAACGCAGAATGAAACAGGTATTAGAAACTAACGGCATGAATATTTATTCTAATGCAGCGTTAATTAACGCGATGTTTGACTGCGCAAAAAAATATATTAATCTTCAATAAAAAATATATCCAAATGGGTGATTGTATTTTTTTAACGTAATTAGTTTAATATAATTAAATCTTTTTCATACTTCCAGCTATTCTTAATTCCAATGAGCCTTTTTATAAGGCTCTTTTTTTATTTTTAATTGGTACATCCTCCGTTAATAACAGATGTTATTCCATGAATTGCATAAATATTACGTCCATTAAGATTTTGATTGTTTTTTAGTTTTGCAAACAATTTTCTTGGCTTTTTCTCGGATTGAGATTTTCTGCTTGAACAAGCTTGGCGGGATTTGCTGCCAGCCTGTTTGAGAAAACAAGCTTCGCAAATAAATTCATTGTTTGTTTCAATAAATTTTTTTGCAAATTTTTTGCAAACATTGCAGAGTTTTAGTTCAGAAAAATAGAATTTTTTCATATGATGTTAGGCATGCTTAAAATTTTTATATAAAAAATGTGAGCATTTGAGCTCAATAGAGCGAAAAAATATGCGCTTGGCGCGATTCGAACGCGCGACCTATCCCTTAAAAGGGGAGTGCTCTACCTGCTGAGCTACAAGCGCATATATTATTTGATTTTTTATTTCGGCAAAAAGTGTTTTTTGCTATTCTCTTACGGGGTTTTCATTCCCCGTAAGATTAATTTAGCAAGAACAAATTTTATTGTCAATAGTTTTTTCTTATTTTTATTAACCAACTTTTCTGAACTGGTTGTTTTCAGTGCCGTTGTAAGCTTTTTTTATCTGGTTCCGTCTGTGAATATAGAGCCCTCCGCCACCAACAACAGCTATAGCTCCAAGTATTACATATGCGCTAATTTTTTGCCATTTTGAACCGGATGGTTTTGTGAGAGTTTCTTGAGCAGTTTCCGCTGCATTTTCAACAGCTGTTCTGGTGACGCGTTTAAGTTTTTCAAATTTGCCGCCAAATTCGCCTACAAGTCTTCTCATTGGATTTTTATCTCTGCCTGCCCAGCCTTTTGGTATTTCCAGGTCGTTATCTGTGTATAATTGCAGTGTTGAACGTCCGCCGTTAAGTGTATGGTTATTATGCCAATCAAATTTTGAACGTCCGCCGTTTTCTGCCATTTTTGCGTATAAATCAGGGTTTTCGTAATAAACACGAGCCATATCTTCATACATATCAGCAACCTGTTCTGCTGCTAACTCAATACGCCTGTTGTCAATCTGATCACCGGTAAGCTTAGAAATGTCAGTACCCTCCGGCCATTGCAAATCCTCTACGTCACGCATAAACGCATCAACTGTTTTAAATCCGTTGGCTTTTTCTGCATTTTCGCCGACAGTTATAATCATTTCGCCTGCTCCGCCAGTGTTCAGGGAAGCACTTGGTGTACCTGACTGAAGAGATTCCGGTACTGATAACCCTTGCGGCTCGCCTCTTGAGGTAAAGATGCCATAAGTTGCACAGGTTACAAGGCGGTTCGGGAAGTACCCGTTACCATACATACAGTTTGTCTTATAAGCCCCATTATCAAGCTGCTGTATTTTATACATTATATCTTTTATTAAGTGGAAATCTCCGGAACCGCCATCATCCATTTTCCAAGGATCAGGACCGCTGCCCAAGGCAACTTTAAAATGTTTTTTCCACTCAGCAGGAACATTTGGTCTTTCTAAAAATTTCAAAAATCCTTTTAATGTTATAGGATAACCTTTTTGTGCATCAGAACGTCCCCAGCCCATAAGCAGAATATCTTTCGGGTCAAACTTTGATAGACCACCGAGAACATACCTTTTCTTTTCAATTAAATCTTTTGAATAAAGTAACTGGTTAAGTGCATCATCAACACTGGCATTTGTATAATCTCCAAGTTTATCCAGTCTTTTTTCAGTTGCTTCTCCTACCATATTTAGGAATGCTTCGGTATTTTTTCTCTTAGCAGCAACTATTTTTTCCGCTGGATCTGCTGCAGGATCGTATGCTGTATACCAGCTCATGTCGGCAGATAAGCCGTTATCTTTACCCATTTTCCCTTTAGGATTGTTTATTTGCATACCCTGGATATTACAGCCGTTAGGTCTGCCCGGAATTTTATCTCCTTCAGCTTCAGCTTCTCTGAATAGTGAAGTTAAACCTCTTGCCATGTCGTTATATTTAATAACCTCATTTGCAAATGTATGTGACACATGGTTTGCGGAAACTGCAGCCGGATTTGCTTTACGTGCTAGTAAAGGTGTTATTGACTGGTTATAATTACCGTTATCATCGACATAGTGCTGAAGGAACGGCTTTATAATTCTATCCACAAGGGCTGCTTCTTCTGAAGAAAGGTTATATCTGTGTTTATCAAGCGCCATCAATTCAGGAAATTCCGGCATCTGTGATAATTTCATATAATCCCCTAGTGTAGCTTTGTATCTTAAAAAGTCCATAGGGTTTCCTACTGTACCTTGATAATCAGGCATAGGATTGTGGAATATATCAATTATTTTAAAGCCTCTGTAATATTCATTGTCGACTGAGCGGTTAATTATAGACTCTGTAATCGGAAATCCTGTTCTACAGTGTGCAACAACATTTGCAGGATTGAAGTTGCCATGTTCGGCAGTATTCATTTTCGGGAGCATGTCTGCTGCTGCATCACCAAAGTCGCGGGTAAATAAATTTACATGCGGATGGTCTTTTAAGTCCGGTGAATAAGTATAAGCTTTCTGAAACTTAGCAAGGTCAGGTGTATGAATACAATATACTGACTTATCATCCAGTGTTCCGTCTCTAAGAGGAACTACCATTCTGTATACCTTGTATGGAATTGATTTTATCTTACTTAAATCACTTTCATCAATTCTCTGGATTACCCCTTTTGTTTCTGTTGGAATAAGCTCTCTAAATTCAGAAACTTTTATTGTTTCACTCTTACCTGTAAGGTTATATAACTCTCTTAGTTCATCATTAGGCGAAACCGGCGTATCCTGAACTACAAATTTTATTCGGTCTTCTGTAGTGCCCAGCTGTTTAGAAATCTGTTCTTTTGTCATTGTTTCCGGATAGGAAAGGAACCAGTTTTCCGGCATAGGTTTACGCGGGTTATATTCAACATCCTTCGGAACAACAAGAACTTTTATTTGTCCTTTAGGGTTATTATAACTATACAGCGGAACAACATGTCTAAAATCCAATCCGTCTTTGTTCAGCGCAGTAGGCATCTGGTCTGCAACTCCGCCTGCCCCTCCTGATTTATACATGTCAAGTCCTATATAACCGTCTTCCACTGAAACAGAAATACCCTGTTTGACATTTTTCCCCGGAACTCCTGTAAATGAAACATGTACTAATGTCGGTTTTTGTTGAACTGTATTTTGGTTGTTTTGTTTAATTGAATTTGTTGCGGCTAAACTGTGAAGCCCCCCCCCTCTAAGCTGGATTTGCTGTGTGACAGGCATAATACGCATAGTGAACCCCTTTACTTTTTCTGACTGTTATTAAACTTTATACTTTATTTTTACCATGCTGCAGAAACTCTTTGTTTTCTGCCTATATAGTAAAATGCTGACAAAATATTTTTCAACAGTTAAGAGGTTATTTGTGAAGTTTTGTTAAGTAAATTTTTTTCAATAATTAAAGTTTTTTTTTTTACTTTAAAGTAAAATTATTTTGTAGTTAAGTAAAGGGAACAAATGGACAGATTTTTTGGAATTTTCGGGATAGTATTTATATTTTTAATTGCATTTTTAATGTCTAATAACAGAAAAGCTATAAATTATAAAACAGTAGGAACAGGCTTTGCATTGCAGGTTCTTCTCGCAGTATTTGTTTTTAAAGTGCCGTTTGGAAGAGCATTGTTTCTGAATATAGGGATGTTTATCCAGAAAATTCTTGATTTTGCCAAAGAAGGCGGGGCTTTTGTTTTTGGACCGCTTATGGATAATATCAGGCTTAGTCTTGTTTGGGGCAGCGGGGCAAATATATTTGCGTTGCAGCTTATTGCATCTTTGATATTCATGATGATTCTGGTGAATATTCTTTACTATTACGGAATTATGCAGAGAGTCGTGCCTATCTTTGGGCGGGCTATGAACAAATTGATGTCTGTAAGCGGAGCTGAGGCACTTTCTAATGTTGCAAGTGCTTTTGTCGGGCAGATTGCTGCGCAGATTATGATCAGACCTTATCTTGCAAAGCTGACACGTTCCGAGCTTCTTGCTTCTATGGCGGGAAGTATGGCATGTATTTCCGGTGCTACGATGCCTATTTATATAGGGATGGGTATTCCTGCACAGTATCTTCTTGCTGCTTCTATTATGGCGGCTCCCGGGGCGCTTGTTATTACTAAAATAGTTTATCCTGAAACACATGTTCCTGAAACAAGCGAGAACTTTTCTATAACTTACAGTAAAAGAAAAAGACCTTATATAAATGTTTTTGATGCTATTTCATCAGGCGCATCTGAAGGCATGAAAGTTGCGATAAATGTTATTGCAATGATTTTGGCACTTGTTGCACTTGTTGCTATGATTGATTGGTTTTTAGGCGGTTTAGGTGCGGCTGTTGTTAAATATCTGCATATAAACTTTGCATCAGCAGGCTTTGACCTGAACCAGCTTTCATTAAGATTAATTTTAGGAAAGCTATTTGCGGTATTTGCCTTTTTAATGGGGGTTCCTCTTCATGAGGCAACTACAGTAGGCAGCCTTATGGGAACAAAGCTTGTATTAAACGAGATGGTTGCATATGTAGACCTTATGCACCTGCCTCAGATGCTATCTCCAAAAAGCTTCCTAATTGCAAGTTTTGCGCTTTGCAGTTTTGGAAACTTTGGTTCAATTGCAATACAGCTCGGTGGTATTGGCGAACTTGCACCAAACCAGCGTAAAAATCTGGCGAGATTGGGAGTAAGGGCGCTTATCTGCGGAACTTTAACCTGTTATATGTCTGCTGCAATTGTAGGGGTGCTGTTCAATTAATTATTATTTAAACATTTCTATAAACTCAGTTTCAAAAAAATCAGCAATAGAAATAATTTTGTCTAACGGTGGAATAATTCTACCGTTTTCTACTTTGCTTATATAGGACGAATCGCATCCGATAAGTTCTGATAGCTGTTTACAAGAACATCCGTAGCGTTTCCTTAAGCGTTCTAAATTCCTGCGAAATCTTTTTAGAATTTCTTCATTCATTTAACAATAATCCTATATAATTTATTACAAAATGGATTTTAAATCCACTTTGTTGTATAATGTAAATAGATATAAGGAGGTATAAATGAAAAACTACGGATTTACTTTAGCTGAAGTTTTAATAACTCTTGGAATAATAGGAATAGTAGCAGCAATGACACTACCGGCTATTGTTTCAAAATATCAGGAAAAAGTTTTGGTTGAACGTTTAAAGCAGACTTATTCTATATTTTCGCAAGCATATTTGAGAGCCGTACAGGAGAACGGTCCTGCGGATTCATGGGATATAGGCGAACCCGTTACAATGGAGGGGGCTGAAAAATTATATGATATATTTGCACCTTATATTATGCAGGGAAAACCTTGCCGAGGAGAAAACGGCTGCTTTGTCGATGACTATAAAACCTTAAGCGGCGGAGTTTATCAATTTGCTCCTAAAAATCATACCATGTATACAAGAGGCATTCTTGTTAACGGTGTTGCTTTTGCTATGCCTTCTCATGGAACAGGATGTAAATATCTAGAAGATGAATACAATACTTATAAGAATATTTGCGGGGTTTTGTATGTAGATTTAAATGGGTATCAGAAGCCAAATCAGGCAGGAGTCGATTATTTTGGCTTTTTTATAACAACTAAAGGAATAACGCCTATGGGACTTGCCGGCTGGGATGGCGGGGCTAACGGGTATACTTGTGAATATAAAGGAACTTCCGGCGGTAACGGAACAGGATGTACTGCTTGGGTATTAAATAAAGGTAACATGGATTACCTAAGGCGTGATATTTCCGAAGAGTGGAAATAAAATTCTATTTCGGAAGGTGATCCGCCCAGTGTTCATCGAGATTTTTGATGAACCTGTGCGCGTCAATTACATCATCATACGAAATTGGTTCTGGACCTTCCTGTACTTCAAGCGCGAGATCCGCGCCATTTTTTACTTCAATTCCTGAAAAGCCAAGAAATGCTACGCCAAAATTTTTGCCGCAATGCCGGCATACAAGATGGGTAACTGTCAATCCAGGTTCTTCGCGTTTTATTATGAAAGAATTCTCATCAAAGTCTGCTTTACAATGAGAACAGCATAGATTTGAAAATAGTGCTTTTAATTTCTTTTCCATTCTTTCCTCTTTCTTCTTATTATACATTAGATTAGGTTAAAATTACATTAAATAGATTAGCATACTGCGTTACATTTTTTATAATTATGGGCATAATATACATGTAAACTATATAGGAGAGTTTATATGGAAGCTATTAATTTGATTCTTTTCGGGTTCATTGTGTACACTGCTTTAATCGTAGTGCCAAGTATCTGGGAAGAATTAACCACAGAATCTTAATTAACTAAAATTTTAGACGTAGTGAAGTGTGAAATTGTTTCAACTTTTTTCACCGCCAGGTAGGAGGGTATGGTTTCTTAAAAGTGTTAGTTGTACGCTTATTCATAAGCGCTCCGGTGTAATACGCTCATTTTTAAGAAGGAAGTACTTCTTTTAGGCACTCAAGAGCAACATCTGTTGCAATATCCATATCTTTTTTTTCTATAATTAGCGGCGGGTTGAAATATATTACATCACCTAACGGTCTAAGCAGAACTCCTTTTTTCAAAGCTTTTCTATAAATTTGGTATCCGGTTCTTAGTTTAGAATCAAAAGGCTCTTTTGTCTTCTTATCTTTCACCAGTTCAATTGCATTTATCAATCCTATTGTTCTTATGTCGCCTACATTCTTATGTGAGGCGAATTTTTCTTTAATTATGCGGGTAAAATATTCAGCATTCTCGTTTGCTTTTTTGAGTACAGTGCCATCTTTTAATATATCTAAAACAGCGATTGCTGCTGAGCAGGCAAGAGGGTTTCCGCTGTATGTGTGCGAGTGCATGAATGCTTTACCGGTATTGTAATCAGCATAGAATGCATCATAAATTTTCTGTGTAGTTACAAATAGAGCCATAGGCATATAGCCGCCGGTTAAACCTTTTGAAAGGCACATTATATCAGGTGACACTCCGGCATGGTCAAATGCAAACATTTTTCCGGTTCTGCCGTATCCGGTGGCTATTTCATCTGCTATTAAGTGTACATTATACTCATCGCATAATTCACGTAATTTTTTTAGATACAGAGGAGGATAAACTTTCATACCGGCAGACCCTTGAAGCAGCGGTTCAACCAGAAGCCCTGAAGTTTCTTTTCCGTATTTCCTGAATGTATCGGCAGCTTTTTCTGCACATTCGCAATTGCAGTGGTTGCGGTCTTTTCCGTATGGACATCTGTAACAATCCGGACCTTGAATCCTTATCACATCCATCAAAATTGGTTTATAAAGCTTTGTATAAAGATCGCAATCCCCGACTGATAACGCTCCTATAGTTTCGCCATGATAAGCTTCTGATAGCGCCATAAATCTTGTTTTCTGAGGGTTGCCGGTTTGTTCATGGTACTGAAAACTAACTTTCATTGCAGCTTCAATCGCAGAGGACCCGTTATCTGTAAAATTGAATTTACAAAGACCTTCCGGCAGTACCTGAGCTAAGCGTTCACAGAGCTCTATTGCCGGTTTATGGGAAAAATTTGCAAAGATTACGTGCTCAAGATTATCTATTTGTTTTTTTACCGCGGCATTAATTACAGGGTTACAATGTCCCAAAAGGTTGCACCACCAGGAGCTTATTACATCCATATATTTGCTGCCCTCTGTATCGTAAAGGTAAATTCCTTCACCATGGTCAATTACTATCGGAGGAAATTCCTCGTAATCTTTCATTTGAGAACAAGGATGCCATATATATTTTAAATCTGTTTTAGCCCAGTCTTTTTTCTCACATACTGTCATGTTATATCTCCTTAAATATGGATAAAAGCTTACTGTTTTCAATTTTTAAATCTTCTTCGTCTTCTTTGACTACTGAAATAACTTTTATACCTGTTAAATTTTCTATTTGTTTCAGATTATCTTCTTGCATAAAATCATCTTCTTTGCAGCGGTTTACAATAATACCTCTGATATTAATGCCTGATTGTTTTAAATATTCTGTTGTTAATACAGTACTGTTTATAGAGCCAAGTTCAGCCGATGCAACTACAATTACATCTAAGTTTAGCATTTTTATAATATCCGGCAGAATAATTCTTTCTTCTTTTAGATTAAAAGGGCAGATAATTCCTCCTGCGCCTTCAACAACAACATAATCAAATTCTTCTTTCTTTTTTTCAAAATCTGTTTTGATTTTTTCTTTTGAAATACTTACTCCTTCAATTTCTGCTGCAAGATGAGGGGATACGGCAGTTTTAAATATGTAAGAGGCATAATCCTCTGGCTTTCCCCGTAATCCGGCTTTTTGAACAACATAAGCGCAGTCGCCCGGGATTAATTCCCCGTTGATAACCTCTGCCCCGCTGAGAGCAGGCTTGTAATATCCGCAGTTAATACCGCTCTCCCGGACTTTTTTTACCAGTAATGCAGAAATAAATGTCTTTCCTACATCTGTGCCGGTTGCTGTAACAAATATCCCTTTAGTCATTTTCATCTCCAACAAATAACACCTCCAGTGTAGAACTAAAGGTGTTATTTTTCAAGTATTGTTAATTAAATTTATTACAGCGATCCGCCGCCGCCATCGTTAAAGTAATCGTAGTGTCTAATGTCATCATAGTTATTAACAGGTTCAGCCTCTACGTGTTTTTCTTCAACTCTGGCAACTGTACTCCTGTTGCGCAGCAAGGCATCGAAGTTTGGTTCCATTGTTAATTCAAAGTGGAAGCGGCCTATTTTGTGGTCAGTTTCCCAAGAGTGGTTGATTAACGGATAGCCCCAATATAATCTGGCGCTTAAATCACCCGGCAATTGTACTCTTAAACCCATACCTATTGATGTCATAAAGTAATTATCATCATAGTAGTCTTCACCGGTTGACGGGAATATACCTCCGTGGTCAACAAAAACCGCACCTTTTACATATTTACCGATAAACGGAACTTTTTCACCGCTTCTAGGGCTTGTTATTGTTCTAGGAAGCAATGGGAACATTAATTCACCGCTTAAGTAGTAACCGTTTTTACCAATCATCAAACCTTCAGAATAACCTCTAACTGTAGCAAGACCGCCGGCCTGGAACTGGTCAAGGTATGGAATATGTTTGTTGTTTGGAATTACCTGATAACTGCTTCTCAATTGACCTATAACGCCATGAGAGAAGTCGTGTAATCTTACTGCTCCACCGGAAATTTTTATATAATTTGATTCTTTTCCAAGAATCGGCACTGCATAGCCTACACCCTGATTTAAGTACCAAATACCATATTTAGTATCTTTACGCATATTTAATGCTACATCAATACTGGTAACTTCATCTGTACCTAACTGAATAATATCATCAAATACACTTGTACGGGCTCTTTTGTAGTTTAAGGCTGTATAACCTTTTAACTCAAAGCCTTGTTTTCTGATAAGAGGCTGTGAGTAGTACAATGAATACATGTATGATTTACTTTTCAAATCTAAATCAGCCAAGTCGCCGTATCTGATTTTTGCAAAGCTGGAAGAATACAAAAATCCAATACGTCCATCGCGTTTGTTTACAGGGATATTGTAATCAAAGAACGGGCTTATGGCGCCGCCGCTGAAGTATGAACCGATGCTCATTCTATCTCTTCGTCCGAATAAGCTGTCTGCATATAACATTGCGCCGCCTCTGAGGCTTCCTGTTGAGTAACGGCCTGCGTTATCAAATATACCTACAAGGTGGAACGGGAAGTTCTCGTGTGCGGTAAGTTCAATATCTGTAGTACCTTCTTCTTCACCTGCTTTGAGGTTTGCTGTTAAGTTAACGCCCTCATTGTATCTGTTGAAATCAAGAATATCCTTTTCTAATTCAACAATATCAAACAAATCATTTTGTTTTTGAGGCATTCTGTCAGTAATATATTTTGATTTAGTCCATCTGTTCTGATTAACAGTTATATTACCAACTTTACTTTCTACCAGTTCAATATAAATTTTTCCGTTTGTAACAGTTTGTTCTGGAAGGAATGCTTTCGCTGTTACAAAACCTTTACTTGCATACAAGTTATTAATTTCATTTATGACATTAACAATATCATTCATAAATACATTTTTACCGACAATCGGCTGAACAATTTTGTTAATCTCTTCTTTTGATAAAATCTGGGAAGGTGCGACTTCAACGGAATCGATATAAACACCTTTTGTGTCAATATCTTCTACCTGAGCCTGCATAAAAGAGCTGTTAGGATTGTAATTTTTTATAATCTGGTTTTCTTTAGACGGATTATTCTGGTACTCGCGTTTTTGTTCATACCTTTGGTAATCTTCTTTTAATTCCTGCTGATACTGTCTATCTCTGATAGAATTAATATCGTGTGTATAATTAGAATTTACATCTTGTATAATACTGGTTGGATTAATATTTCCTAAGTCAGGGGCGCTGGATGCAGGCAAAGCAATAACACAAAGGGCTGATATTCCGAGTATTGCTTTTATAAAGTTTATACTTTTTTTGTTCTTTTTCATTATTCACCTTCTGTTGATAATAAAAACCAAGAAAATTTTTTTGTTGCTAAAAAATTTACAAAAATTTATAATACTAAGCAAAATTCACTATTCCGCTGTTATTATTATATTGTATATTCATGACCTTGTAAAGATTTTTATAAAAAGTTCACATTAATGAAGTACGTAATTGTAAAATTTAATATGTTTAGTGTAGAATTTCTTTGTAGGTTGAATGTACAATCGCATATATTAAAAAGGAGAAAATATGAACAAGATTAAATTTGCAGTTTTGGGTGTTTCAGCATTTGTTATTGGTATGTCAGTTCAGCATTTTGCTATGTCTGATGTTCCTTCAAAAATTGCAGTAGTTGATGTGCAGCAGGTTGTTGCTTCATCTTCTCAGGTTAAAACTTTGAAGAAAGAACAGCAGGCTAAAGCTTCTGAAATTATTAAATATGTTGAAAAAGCAAGAAAAGATGTAGCTTCTGTTACTGATGAAAAGAAAAAGAAAGCTCTTGAAGATAAGTATAATAAAGAACTTGTTTCAAAAAGAGATAAATTAGAAAAAGATTATGCGTCTAAACTATCAGCAATTGACAAAAGTATTTCTGATAAAATTGCAGTAGAAGCTAAAAACGGCGGATATGACGTAGTTCTTGCAAAAGGCGTTGTACTTTACGGCGGTACAGATATTACATCTAATGTTATTAAAGCAGTAAAATAATTTTTAAATTTATTTTTAATTATTAAAAAGCCTCCTTGTTTAAGGGAGGCTTTTTCTGTTGCTCTCAGCCCCGCCGATGGCAAGACTGAGAATTCGATATTAGGTTTGCTAAATGTCTTTGTATGAACCAGTAAATTTGTCTGAATATACTGTATGTAATATTTCGTGTGCTTTATGGGAATTAGGATGTTCCAAATATTCCTGATAAAGCTTTTGTATATAAGGGTTCATATGTGACTTGCGTTGAGGAAGAGCTTGGTCTTCTTTATACAAACCTTCGGCACGTTCACCTTTAATACTGCTGTCATCACAGCTTCTTGGCTGTCCTCCGCCATTGATACATCCGCCAGGGCACGCCATTACTTCCAGCATCTGGAAAGGTGCTTTGCCTTCTTTGATTTCCTGAATTGCTTTTTCAGCCTCTTTTAATGTTGAAACTACTCTCACTATAAGTTTCGTTCCTTTCAGGTCAAGTTCAACATCTCTTGAGCGGTTTTCGGTTCCTCTTAGCGGTTTAAAATCAACATCATTTAAAGGTTCGCCTGTCGCAAACTCATATGCCGTTCTAACAGCCGCTTCTGCAACACCTCCGGAAGCTCCAAAAATTGTTCCGGCACCTGTGTATTCTCCGAACGGAGAATCATGATCCTCCGGTTCAAGCGCATTAAAATTGATTCCGGCTTCTTTTATCATTCTACCGAGTTCCTGCGTTGTTAATACATAATCTGTATCCGGTCTGCCGTTTCGTGCGAGTTCCGGACGTTTGCATTCGTATTTTTTAGCTGTACAAGGCATAATTGCAACAACCACAAGGTTCTCTCTTTCAATACCAAGCTGGTTAGGAACTAAATCAACAAGCACCGGAGAGAGCATTGACATTGGAGATTTGCAGCTTGATAAATGTTTTAGCATATCAGGATGCTGATCTTCAAGGTATTTTACCCAGGCAGGACAGCAGGACGTAAACAGCGGGAGATTTTCACCGGATTTAAGTCTTTCCAAAAATTCGGTTGCTTCTTCCATAATAGTTAAGTCTGCTGAAAAGTTTGTATCAAATACTTTATCAAATCCTATTTTTCTAAGTGCTGCATTCATCAAACCTATTGAGTTTTCCCCTGGTTTTAGTCCGAACATTTCACCAAGTGCAACGCGGGTAGCCGGAGCCATTTGAACTACCACTTTTTTATTAGGGTTAGTAATTTCACTCCAAACATTTTCAATATCGGATTTTATTGTGAGTGCTCCGGTAGGGCATACTGCTGCACACTGACCGCAGTTTACACAGTCAACCTGACCGAGCGGTCTGCCGTTCATAGGCTGAACAACAGTTTTTGAGCCCCTGTTAGCAAAACCGAGAACAGCATGTCCTTGAAATTCCGAACACGCTCTTACGCAGGCTCCGCAAAGTATACATTTGTTAGGATCTCTTACGAGTGAAGGACTGCTGTCATCAACAGGAAGATATTCTTCAAGCGGTTTTTCCGCATAACGTATTTTCCTGATGCCGTATTCTTCAGCATATTGCTGAAGCTCACAGTTTCCTGACTTTTCACAAGTCAGGCATTCTTTATCATGGTTTGCCAGAAGCAGTTCCAAAACTGTTTTTCTAATTCGTCTTGTTTTTTCTGTATTTAGGTGTATTTTTAAACCGTTTTCAGGCGGCATTGTGCAGGAGGACTGAATTCCTCTGCCTTCGACTTCCACAACGCACATTCTGCATGCGCCGAATGGTGTTAAGTCAGGACGGTAGCAGAATGTAGGAACATTCATACCTGCTTTTCTTATTACTTCAAGCAGATTTGGTTCGTTTGTAAATTCAACTTCTTTACCGTCTATGAATAATGATTTTTTATCTGTCATAATTTTAATTCCTTATAATTTTTGTCTTGGATTATTGGCGGTTTCCCATTGGGGACAAGGCTTACACAACTCATCAGTTCGTTGGTTCGCTTTGTCTTTCCCCTGGGCGCGCCTGATTCGCTTACTCTCACAGGCGCACTTTCCAAATCCGCTACTCTAATACTATCGCTCTAAACGGACAGTTAGTTAGGCAGGCTTCACACTTAATACATTTTTCCTGATTAATATGATGAGGCTGCTTAACCGTACCTTCAATAGCTCCGACAGGACAAGTTCTTGCACATTTTGTACATCCTTTGCAGAGTTCTTCCTGAATGACTACTTTCTTCATTGCAGTACAAACTCCAGCAGGACATTTTTTATCTTTAATATGTGCAATATATTCATCTCTAAAGTATTTTAAAGTTGAAAGTACAGGGTTTGGTGCAGTTTTTCCAAGACCGCACAAAGAACCTTCTTTTACTGATAAAGCGAGTTCTTCAAGGGTGTCTAAATCTTTCATTTCCCCTTTACCTGCAACAATTTTTTCAAGGATTTTTAGCATATTTTTTGTACCTTCGCGGCAAGGAACGCATTTACCGCAGCTTTCGTGCTGGGTAAAGTTCATGAAAAATCTTGCGACTTCGACAATACAAGTATTTTCAGCCATTACAACAAGCCCGCCTGAACCTACCATTGCACCTGCTTTTATAAGGCTGTCATAATCCATAGGAAGATCCAGATGTTCTTCTGTTAAACATCCGCCGGAAGGTCCGCCGATTTGTACGGCTTTAAACTTTTTACCGCCTCTTATACCGCCGCCTATGTCAAAAACAATTTCTCTTAATGTAGTACCCATAGGAACTTCAATCAGACCGGTATTATTAACTTCACCTGTGAGTGCAAAAGTTTTTGTCCCTTTCGAAGTTTCTGTACCGAAAGATGCAAACCAGTCAGCACCTTTTAGCATAATCACAGGTACGTTCGCCAGGGTTTCAACGTTATTAATCAATGTAGGACGTCCAAACAAACCTTTATTAGCCGGGAACGGCGGTTTTGGCCTTGGCATACCCCGTTCTCCTTCAATTGAGGCGATAAGGGCTGTTTCCTCTCCGCAGACAAATGCTCCGGCTCCTTCTTTAATATGTAAAGTAAATGAGAAATCGCTTCCCATAATATTTTTACCTAAGAAATGTCTTTCTTCTGCATCTGCAATTGCTTTTCTCAGACGTTTAATAGCAAGCGGATATTCTGCACGTACGTATATATACCCTTCGTCAGCGCCGATAGCAAATGCTGCTATTGCCATACCTTCGAGAAGCTTATGCGGGTCGCCTTCCATAATACTTCTATCCATGAATGCACCCGGGTCGCCTTCATCGCCGTTACATACAACGTAAGATTTTCCGCCTTTGTTTGCTGCTGTAAATCTCCATTTTCTGCCGGTAGGGAAGCCGCCGCCGCCTCTTCCGCGAAGACCGGATTTTTCAATTTCTTCAATAACCGCATCGGGATTATTGGCTTCAAGAACATTTGCCAGCGCCTCATATCCTCTTACGGCAACAGCTTCATCAATACATTCTGCATTAATGTGTCCGCAGTTTGCAAGGGCTGTTCTTGTTTGTTTTGCATAAAAGTTTATATCTTCATTTTTATGTACATGTTCATGTGTTTTAGGATCAGTGTAGAGAAGCCTTTCTACCGGTTTATTATTTTTTATATGGCTTTCGTAGATTTCTTCAACATCCTCGACTTTAACTTTTACATATGTAACGTGTTTGTCCGGTATAATTACCAGAACACCCTGTTCACAGAAACCATGGCAGCCGGTTGGTACGGTTGTCATTTTGTCGTATTCTGTTAGTGTAGAAACATCTGCTCCGAGTTCTTTAAATTTTTCGATAACTTTTAATGAACCATTGGCAACGCATCCTGTTCCTGCACAAACAAGAACTCTAAGTCCCTGTTTTTTTAATTCTTCCTGAGCTTTTAGCTGCTCTTGTTTTATATCAATATTCAAAGCTGTTTTTTCCATATTATCTGCCCTCTTTCAAAAGTGTATCGAGAACTATTCTGATAGCATCAGAAGTCATCTGCGGATAAACTTTACCGTTAATAACAACAACAGGTGCAAGACCGCAAGCACCTAAACAGCTTACGGTTTCCAAAGAGAACATTCCGTCATTTGTTGTCATTTGTCCGTCTGTAAGGCTTAATCTTGCTTTGATTGCGTTTAATACAGGCATAGAGCCCCTAACGTGGCAGGCTGTACCATCGCATACTTTAATTTCATATTTACCTTTAGGCTCCAGTGAAAACTGTGCATAAAATGTTGCAACACCGTAAACCGTTGCAGGTGAAAGACCTTCAATTTTGGTTCCGATGTAAATCATTGCATCTTCAGGGAGGTATTTATACACTTCCTGAACTTTTTGAAGAATCGCAATTAAATTAGACTTTTTACAATCATAAGAATTAATAATTTCGTCTAATTTGGATGTGTCGATTCTCTGAGGATTGTCTACACTCATCTCAAACTCCTATTACATATTATTTATACGACGATTGTATCTTTATTAACCCAAAAACAAACTTATACAATCTTAGTGAGATTATCGCATATTGGTAATAGAAAATCAAGTTTTTAAGATTTATTTTTTAGAAGTTACTTCAGATGTTAATTTAGCAATATGTCTATATAAATATCTTATAAAGTTGTCTTCTGAACACAAATGGCTTGTAAAGATATGGTCAGTTCCGGATTCAGGATCTGTTATAAGCATTGGATTTGATTTTGAGTGTATATATGATTTATTTACATCAGAAGAGATAATGGCTTCTTTTGAGCGCCCGTTTATGATATTTGCAACTCGTACACTTAAATTCCCTTTTAAGGATTGTTTCAGGTTCTGTTGAACTTCATCATTAGAATAAATTGACTTAGATGTATCAAAAATATCTACACTTACACAATGTTTTTTGGCAAAATTCGCGATAGTTTCTTTTGCAATTTCTACCTGGTTAAATGCTTCTGATGCTGCATCCATTCCTTCTGTATTCACGAAACGGTTAATAGTTTTTTGATGACTTGCTATTTTATTAGCATCAATTTTATTTTGAATTTTGTTGATAATTTTTCCTATTTTCATATTTCTCCTTTAGCTTTTTTATTTAGGATAAAAAGCTATCATAAATTTTTTTGCTAGTTTGTATATTTATATTAATTTTGGACAGTAATCTTTTACCGGACATACTTCACAGTTTGGTTTTTGGGGTTTACACACATTCTGGCCATGGGTAACTATAAGTGTATTAATATCAATCCAGTATTTTTGGGGTAATTTTTCGCGAAGAGCAAATTCTGTTTCTTCCGGCGTTTTTGTTTTCACGTAGCCCATTCTGTTAAAAATCCTGTGCACATGAACATCTACGCAGATTGCAGGTTTATTAAAGCCTCTTGCTACTACCAGATTTGCAGTTTTTCTGCCAACTCCGTTAAATTTAATAAGTTCATCAATTGTTTCAGGAACTTTTCCATCCAGTTTTTCAACGATTTCTTTAGACAGTTCCACTATCTGTTTTGCTTTATTTGCATAAAAGCCTACAGGATAGATTGCTTTTTCCAAAGTTTTTACATCACATTTTGCAAAGTCTTCGGGTGTTCTGCCGATTTTTAACATTCTTAGTGTTGCGGGATATGTGGTCTTGTCGTTTGTTCTCAGGCTTAGTATACACGAAATAAGTACCAGATACGGGTCATTAAACGTATCCATTAAATGTACAAAATCACTTTGCTGTTGTTTTGCGTCTTTTAAAAGTGTTACAACTTTATCTATATCGAGTTCAGCCATTCAATAATTCTCCAACATTTATTTCTGTTTTGAGTTTTAGTGCATATATATTATCATACCCGAAACTTTTCAATTTTACTGCATCTTTTTCTGTAGTAACAATAGCTCCGGAAATGTCTTTTATATCTGCAGGCTGATATTGATGATGGTCATCAAAAGTTATTTTATCTTTTATTTCATAATCCTTTAAAAAAGCATAAAATTGTTCAGGCTGCCCGATTGCACTGAGTGCTGTTATACTGCTGCCCGGTTTTAGGATTTCTCCGTCTTTTATGTTATAAACATAAGCCGGTTCTGTTTTGCATATAAATACCGGCAGTTTTAATTTTTTCCCCATAATTTTTGCCAGTTTTTCTGCGCGGGTATGGTCTGTATTTTTACTTACAACAACAAGTTTATCTACCCTGGAAAAAGCTTCCTTACCTTCCCGCAGAGGTCCTGCAGGAAGCAGTTTTTCGTTTCCAAAGCCTTTTTCACTGTCTGAAAGAACTATATCCAAATCCCGGTATAATTTTCTATGCTGGAAGCCATCATCAAGAATAATATAATTTGCTTTTAAGTTATCTATAGCATACATAGCAGCTTTGAAGCGGTTTTTTGAAGTTACCACAACTGCACCTTTTACGTTTTCTGCAAGCCAGAACGGCTCATCTCCTGCAAGATTTGCATTATAGTATATTTTTTCTCCGTCTGAAATAAGGTTTATCTGTTTATTAGAGAGTTTCCCGCCATAACCTCTGGATACTATGGCAGGTTTTTGCCCGCATGATATTAAATATTTTGCAATTTCTGCAACCACAGGAGTTTTCCCAACCCCGCCGGTTGTAAGGTTTCCTACAGAAATAACAAAAGCCTTTACATGTTTTGGTTTCAATATATGTTTATCGTATAACATATTTTTTAAACCGCTTCCGAAGCCGTAAAATATTGAGGCAATTTCCAAAATTTTTACAAAAGCTCCCTTTGCTTCTTTGTCATAATGTATTTTAGTTATTTCAGTTTTTAGATTTTTCATAAATTTATTTCGTTCTTAAGTTGTAAGGTGAAGTTTAGTTTCTAAACCTTCATTTGCCATTGTTTCTAAAACAAACACCTTCACTATAAAAATTTATGTGTAGTTTAAAAGTAAAAGGAACAAATTAGAACATCAATCTGAAAAGTAAAAATCTCTTGTTCAATTTTTCAGAGAATTTTCTCAAATTGCAGGTTGTTGCAGTTGTTTCTTCCAGAAGTGTCTGCAATTGTGTTTTATTTTCAGGTGTTACCTGGTTCACTGTTGCAAGTGTTGTTGTTATCTGAACCATAGCTTTGTTAGCATTTTCAACAGTATCTGTCAGTTGACGCTTCAGGTGTGTATCTTTGGTCATTGAATTAACAAATGTGCTTATTTCATTTATGTTATGGGAAATTGTTCTGATGTCTTTTGCAATTTGTTCAGCTTCTTCTTCATTACCCATAATCTTATTAAAGTTTTTAGCCATTTTATCAACAGAATCTGCTGTAGTATATATTGACTGCTTGAATTTTGGATCTCCTATAAGAGCATTTATATTTGCTGAAAGTTTGTTAAAGTCGGCTGTTGCCTGTTCCATTAGAGCCATAAGCTGGTCAATATCGCTTCTTGAATCATCAAGAAGTTTATTTACTTTTTCAACTGTAGAGTTTGCGCTTAATGTTAAATCATTTATATGGTTAACCGTATCTTTAAGTTCTGCAATAGTCTGGTCTGAAAGCAGAGTGTTAATTTTCTGGTTTGTTTCCGTAAGGGATTCTGCTGCTTTATACTGCCAATCCATAAAGTCTGCAATTCTCATAGGTTCTATAATTGTATATTTTGACTTTTGCTGCGGGTATGGCAGGACAGTATTATCAAGGGTTGAGATCCTTAATTTTTTTACATTATCTTTACAATTAACTGCTTCCCCTTTTATAAAATCAGGAAGTATAAGCCCAGGGAGGTTTACAATATAATCAACTTTATAGGCATATTTTGTTTTAATTCTGTCCCTGAAGCTATAAGGTATTGCATCACTTGGAACAACTTCTATATTATTTATTTTACCTACATCATAATATTCATCACTCAATTTCATCTGTACAGCATCGTCTTTAAACAGAACATCCTTGTTATACATTGGAATATAAAGAGTTCTTGTTTTAGGAGGAGTAATTTCAAGGAATAATTCCCCGATAAGACCGGATTGTTGTATTGAAAACATTGATGCTGTTGGAATCTCAATATCCGGTTCGGTTATAACGAATTTTACATTTACGTAGCTGTTATCACCGTTAATTACAGGCGTAATTTCCTCAACCTGACCGACACGAAGCCCCATCATCTGGACGCCTGAACCCGGGCGCATGCCGTTAACATCCTTGAACTGGACTTCAATTCTGTCAGCAGAAGAAAAGGCTCTGCCTTTAACTCTGAACACAACACCGACAAGTAATACCAGTGCTATAAGAGTTAAAAGACCTACTTTAAATGATGATGATATTTTCATTAGCTACCTTTCCTTACTAAAACAGATTATAAAGCAAGTGTAGCAGAAAAAAGATATTAATGCAAAATTATAAATAATTAGCTAAGATATTTTTAACATAATTCTGGGTTTCCTGATACGGAGGAACTCCAGAGTATTTGTCAACTGCGCCCGGACCTGCATTATATGCTGCAAGGGCTAAAATAATATTTCCGTTATATTTATCAAGCATTGATTTTAAATATTTAACACCGCCTTCTACATTTTGTACCGGGTTATAGGCATCTTTGACACCAAGATGTTTTGCTGTTGCAGGCATAAGCTGCATTAACCCCATTGCCCCTGCTTTTGAGGTTGCGTTAGGATTAAAGCCTGACTCCTGTTTTATCAAAGCTTTTACAAGTTTTTCATCTACTCCGTATTTTTCAGCCACTCTTGATACCATCCCTAGTATCTGCGCTTTGTTTGCGGTACCTGATGCTGAAGGGTAAGCATTTGCTGCTGTTGTACCGTTTATTTCACTGAGGGCATTTGTAAGGGAATTCATTGAATTGTTTTTTACAATATCTGCATTAACTTTCATCGCCTGCGGACCAAGCAGCAATGTGCCAAAGTTACTTTTTGTTGTTGATTGCAGAATGTTTTCAAAAGATTCTATGGTGTTAGGATTATTTGCGGGATAAATTGTATCAATCGGATTTAAAGATGCAGGGTGTTCGTTTCTGTTTATATAATTTACCTGATTATTTAACGCTGCATATCTTTGCATTGCTGCGGATTTCCCGCCGCTTGATAATAAACCTTGAATAAATTGTGAAAACATAATTCTCTTCCCTTGTCCAATAATGATATTATAGAATTAAACTACTACCCTGTTATCATTTGAATTAATGATTTTTTGCGGGAAGTCAAAATGTTTCACTCAACATGTTTGCAACTGCTTAATTTATGAACATGCAATCGCCATAACTGTAGAAACGATAATTATTTTTAATTGCTTCATTATAAGCTTCAAATATAAAATCTTTTCCGGCAAGAGCGCTTACCAGCATTAAGAGTGTTGATTTTGGCAGGTGGAAATTTGTTATTAATTTATCAACGACTTTAAATTCATAAGGAGGGTAAATAAACAGTTCTGAGTGATCGTGGCAGGCTTTCAGCTCTCCAAATTTGCTGTAAGCTGTTTCCAGAGTTCGCACTGTAGTTGTTCCAACTGCTATGATTGTTTTTCCGTTTGCTTTTGCTGTGTTAATTGCCCCGGCGGCTTCTTGTGTAATTTCAAAAGTTTCGGAGTGCATTTTGTGTTCAAGTATATTTTCACATTTTACAGGACGGAAAGTTCCAAGTCCTACATTTAATGTTACGTATACTATATCAACACCTTTGTCCTTTAATTTCTTTAAAATCTCTTCTGTAAAATGTAGTCCGGCGGTCGGTGCAGCAACAGAACCTTCATCTTTTGCATAAACCGTCTGGTATCTTTCAAAGTCAAGTTTTTTAATATCTTCATTCTGCATTTTTCTTTCAATATAGGGCGGAAGCGGAATATTTCCGTTTCTGTGCAGAACTTCAAGGATATTTCCTTCATAGATGAGTTTTACAAGCCACTCTCCGTCATCTTCAAGTCTTTTTATTACTTCAACTGAAAGTTCGGAACTTATTCTGACAATTGTGCCGTTTTTTACTCTTTTGGAGGGTTTTATCAACACTTCCCATTCATCATTTTCAAGTTGTTTCAAAAGGAAAATTTCAATTTTGGCACCTGTTTCTTTCATTCCGTAGAGGCGTGCAGGCAGGACTTTCGTATTATTTAAAACCAGCATAGAATCTGGTTCTATTAAATCAACAATGTCATAAAAATGTTTATGCAAAATAGAATGCTTGTCCCTGTTAAGTACAAGCATTCTTGAATTTTCACGTTTTTCAGCAGGCAGCTGGGCAATCAGTTCTTCGGGTAAATTGTAATCATAATCTGATAATTTCATTACTGCCTCTGTTATTTTTTATAAATTTGTTTCAGCTTATCAAGCAGGCTTGCCGGCTGAGGTTGACCATCTACTACAACCTCTGCTTCAATAACTTTTGAACCGTCGGTTGCTTTTACTTTTTTGTTGGCTTCTTCCATATCCATTTGCTTGTTGATAAGAACAGTCTGAAGCACCTGAACAACGTTGCTTACGATTAGATAAATCAAAACACCGGCAGGAATAGGAATTATTACGAAAGTTCCGATAATCATAATCGGCATGAATGTTCCCATTGATTTTTGGATGGCTGCCTGTGTAGGATCCATAGAATCCTTGTTTTTATTGGTTGTTGCCATCATTAATTTTTGCGAAAGTACAATTGATAAACCAAATAATACTATTAGAGCAAATACATCCCAGTGGAATGATTTTTTTACTTCTACTGTCGGCATTGAAGTTATCAGATAACCGCCGTTTCTGGTAAATGTAAGTTTTTCATTTTCTCTTGTATTCTGGTCTGTAACAGTAATTTCTGCTTTTTGTATCTGATCAAGCTGGTTAAACTTAAGACCTAAATTGTCCAGGCTCATTTTTAAATCAAGATTTTCTCCTGGTTTAATTTCTCCCTGAACTTCAAGCGCTTTTTTCTGGTTATTAATTTTTACATTATCAATAACTTCTTTCGGCAGGTATACACGTGCAGTTTTACCAGGGACAAACACGTCATATTTTGAAATTCCCATCACCCCGTCGTTTGAAATTCCGGCACTCGCTCTGAGTGTTGTATCCAGGCGGTTAATAAAAAGGAATTTTGAATTTCCTGCCATCTGGATGAATTGCGGGCTCATTAATGCAGAATACAGAAGAATAAATATCGGCATCTGGATTAATAAAGGCAGACAGCCGCCCATAGGGTTGAAGTTATGCTCCTTGTAAAATTCCATCATTTTTTGCTGCATAACCTGCGGGTTATTCTGGTATCTGTCCTGTATTGCTTTTAATTTAGGCTGTAATGTCTGCATCATTCTCATAGAACGCTGCTGTGATGTATTAAGCGGCCATAGTGCTGCTCTTACAATTAATGTTAATACAACAATAGCAAGCCCGTAACTTCCAACAAAAGAAGCCAGCACTTTTAATATTTCAATAGTTAAAGTTACAAAATCCAATTTCCCTAATCCTCATTAAAAATAAAAAACATTCTTCCAAAACTTTATTATAAAAGAAGAGTAAAGTCAAATGAATGCTCCCGTTGAATTTAATTAGTTATAAAAGTTAAAATCGTTATCCAGCCTGTCTTCAATAAGCTTAATAAAGTCAGAGCACTTCATTCCGAAAGCATTAGCAAGCTTCCAGACCGTTGTAAGTCTTGCATCTATATAGCCTTTTTCAAGTTTAGAAAGCAGACCATTTCCTATATCATATTCAAACGAGAATTTATTTATGCCTTTTCCGGTTTTCTTTCTATTTTCAAGAACAATATAGCCAAGACTGTTTAAAATCTTTTCCTTATAAAATTTTTGATTATCATTATCAAGGTCTTGCATATATTTTAATTTTAAAATATATTGAATTTATTGTATTGAATATAATCTATAGAATATATTCAATAGGTAGTTTAAATGGAGTTATAGATATGAAATTTAGAAATCTGTTTTATTTTGAAAAAGTTAAAGCTTCAAATCATATGATTTTTAACTTTTTGGGAGTAAAGATGAAGTTTAAAATCAGGTATGGAGGAAAAATGCTGGAAGATGAGGTAGAGCTGTTAAAAAAAAGACTTCTTAAGATTGATAAAATTGCTAATATAGGAAGTATCCTGTTTTTTGTACCTCAATATGATAAGGATTTAATACAAAGGTATATTGTTGAGAGAAATAAATTTTTTGAGCAAAATATTCTTCTTGAACTTTTGGAGTATATTCCAAAGCATGATGCCGTAATTTTGGATATTGGCGCAAATATCGGTAATCACACTTTGTATTGGGCTGCGTTATGTGATGCTAAGACGGTTTATTCTTTTGAACCGGTGAAATCTACTTTTGATATACTTTCAAAAAATATAAGTCTTAATAATCTTGAAAACAAAGTAAAACTGTTTAATATCGGATTGAGTGATGAAATTTGCTATGCAGATGTTTCAGCTTATTATGAAACAAATATCGGAGGAATTTCAGTTAAAAAATCCTCATTAGGTAAATTAAAGCTTGATATGCTTGATAATATTAAAATTGAAGAAGATAGAGTTGACTTTATAAAAATTGACGTGGAAGGACATGAATTGTGTGTATTAAATGGAGCTATGAATACTTTGAAAAAGTACAGCCCGAAAATTTTTGTGGAAACCGGGAACTTAAATGCTGTTACAGAACTTCTTAAACCATTAGGTTATAAGATAAAAAAAGAGTTTGAAAATAACAATTATCTGTTCATTAAATAACTAAAAAAGCTTCACTTAAATGTGAAGCTTTTTTTTAAATGGTCGGGATGACACGATTTGAACGTGCGACCCCCTCGTCCCAAGCGAGGTGCGCTACCAAGCTGCGCCACATCCCGTTATATTAAATTATCAACACTTCAAAGGGTTAAATTTATATTCACCTTATTCAGCGCACCTCTTAAGTCTAACCCAAACATTTTTTTCAGTCAATAGCTTTTTTTTATTTTATTAATAAAATTTTTCTAAAATTTGCATTTTATATACTTTTCTAATTTTGTGCTACAATTGTCTTATGAAAAATATTATTGAACAAAAGGTTTTTTATTCTGATACTGATGCTTACGGAGTTGTATGGCATGGGGCATATTTAAGATGGCTTGAGATGGGGCGTGTAGAGTGGTGCGAAATGACAGGGCATAATCTTATCGAACTTGAGCGTATGGATATTGTTCTTCCTGTTGTTAATCTTAATATACGCTATAAATCTTCAGCCAGATTGAATGATGAACTTGTTATAGAAACAACCGTTTCAAAGTTTAACGGATTAACTGTGACATTTGCACAAAAGATTACCTCAAAAGAAACAGGAAAAATCTTCATTGAAGCCGAAGTTGATGTTGTTGCAATATCTAATTCCGGCAAGCTGTACAGAAGGATGCCTGAAGTTCTTTCTCAGGTTTTTGAAAGGGCGTTGAAATGTCCGGTATCCGTTTAAATAAATATATTGCATCTTCCGGCTTATGTTCGCGTAGAAAAGCCGATGAATTAATAGAAAGCGGTGTTGTTTTTGTAAACGGGAAAAAAGTTACCGAGCTGGGTTTTCTTGTACAGGATAAAGATAAAGTTTTTGTTGATAAGAAGCTTATTCACCCGGCAAGGCATGAATATTACAGATTTTATAAACCAGCCGGTTATATAACAACCAGTGATGATGAAAAAGGCAGAAAAACAATATATGACCTTCTTCCGGAAACTTTGTACGGATTGAAACCTGTAGGGCGTCTTGATAAAGATTCAACCGGTCTTTTAATTTTGACAAACGACGGTGAATTAATTAATGATTTAACCCATCCGTCAGTAAAGGTTCCGAAAGTATATCTGGTGTCTATTGACGGCAGAATTCATCCTCACCAGCTTGATCAGATGGCTGCCGGTATAGAAATAGAAAAAGGCAAGACTGCTTATGCCGATGTTATGGTTTTAGAGGCTGATAACAAACATACTATGATGCAGGTTACGCTTTATCAGGGTTTAAACAGACAAATAAGAAAAATGTTTGAACATTTGGGTTTTGAAGTTAAGTCATTAAAACGTATACAACATGCTACAATTAGTCTGGATGGTTTGAAAAGAGGACAATTCAAGCCGATTAAGCCTCAGCAGATTAAAGAATTGCGGAACTTCCTTAACAGGATTGCTTCAAAATGATTAAAGTTGCACTAACAGGTAATATTGCAAGCGGCAAAACAACAGTACAGTCTATACTTGAACGGTACGGATACAAAGTTCTTGATACTGATAAGACGGCTCATGTTCTCTTGGATGAACTTGAAGAAATTAAAGAAGCCTTTGCAGATTTTGATATTGTCGAAAATGGAAAAGTTTCTCGCAGCAGGCTTGGGCAGATTGTTTTTGATAGTCCGGGGCTAAAAAAGAAGCTTGAGGATATTATTCACCCTGCGGTTAAAAGGAAAATTTTAGAATTTTTTGAAGAAAATAAAAATGAAGATTTAGTATTCACAGGCATACCGCTTTTGTTTGAAAGCGGTATGCAGAATATATTTGACAAATCTCTTCTTATTTATACTGATGATAATTTACGCGAGAAGCGCTTAATTTCGAGGAATCATTTCAGTGTTGAATATGCACATAAACGTATGTCTGCTCAAATGTCCCAGGATGAGAAAAAAGAGCTTTGCGATTATGTGATTTATAATAATGGTACGATTGAGGAGCTTGAAATTTCGGTTAAGTCTTTTTTAGCGCTATATTCTTAAACCGGAACAAATACACGAGCCCCCTGCCTTATGTTATTTGTTACGCCGTCGCTGACTGCCTGTCCGTTACCGAGTGTAATCTCTACGTGACCAGCACTGCTGTCATATCCGGCAACACCTCTGTCATAAACCAGTACGCATCCGGCAGGAAGTGATGAAAGATTTATATTGTTTGCAGATATTTCTTTAAAGTTTGAGTTATTGCTCAATATATCTGCATACTGATAACCGTCACCTCTTTGTCCGTTTGACAGACCGGTGTTTTCAAGCGCAATTCTTACATATTTTGCGCATTTATGAGTAAAGCCAACTGCATTGCCTGCTGCGGATTTTGCAAGATTATAGCCTTTTTCTGAATTATACCCTACATCTTTCAAAGCCGGAAGATTTGTTTTGGTATTAAATGATGATGTATGGAATGTATAGTTTGAAGTTTTCTTTTTAGATTTGTATGAGTAGTTTGTATTTAATGTCGGCATCCAGGATGTAAATGTATTACTAGATGGTGCCGGTGTTGAATTAGTATTATTGTTAATAATTTTATTTGTTGTGTTAAGAGTGCTGAATGCAGTAATCATATCCATAAAATTCTGCAAGAACGGCATTGCACCGAACCAGCCAAAGTTTCCAAAACCTCCGCAGCAGCCTCCAAACATTGGCATAGGCATTACAGGAGCAAAGCTCACAGGTGCAAAACTCATACCCATACCGAATACAGAGTTACAGGAGAATGCCGGCATAGAATACCCGTATGACATATTAAATCCGCTGCCATACGTATTATTGCTAATATATGAGGTATTCATTTTTACCAGTGCGCTGCCAAACAAAACTTTTCCCTTTATATAAATATCCCCTGTATATTTATATAAACGTTTTTTCTTTAAAAAAATTGCGCAAATATTAACTAATTTTTATAATACCAGCCTCTGCTTTACCTAAATCAACAAGAGAAAATGGTTTGGCTATATCCTCAGTTAGCTCAAAATCGTTGTCTGTAAAGTTATACAAGCTTTTTAAGTCAACAGGTTTTTCTCCGGAAAAGAGGTAGAATTTATTTACATTCTTCATATATAAACCGAATGTATTCGGCTTTTCCAACGCTTGTAAAAATTCTGCCATGACATTTTTCTTTGAAAATCCGTCAAAAGTAAAGTCTTTCATTGAGTAGCAGCTTTTAGCTGTTTCAAGAAGCACATAAGGTTCAATCCATTTTTTTATAATTATGTGTGACATTATACTCCTGCGGTTTCTTTAGCTTCTTCCTGTTTTTTGAATTGCATTTCGTACAATTTTTTATAAATACCGTTTTCAAGCTTCATCAGGTCGTCATGCGTTCCTAGTTCTGCAAGTACACCTTCGTTTACAACTGCAATTCTGTCTGCATTTTTTATTGTAGAAAGCCTGTGTGCAATCACAAAGACTGTTTTATTCTGAATAAGGTTATCAAGAGCTTTTTGAACAATAGCCTCTGATTTATTATCAAGTGCAGAGGTTGCCTCATCAAGTATAACTATAGGAGCATCTTTGAGCATAGCTCTTGCAATAGCCACACGCTGTCTTTGTCCGCCGGAAAGTGTTGTTCCGCGCTCTCCTACATATGTATCCAGACCTTTTTCAAGAGAGTTTGTGAACTCATCAAGGTGAGCCATTTTGACAACTTTTTCTAATTCTTCTTCAGTCGCATCTTCATTACCCATCATAATATTCTGCCTGATAGTTCCTGAGAAAAGGAAGTTATCCTGAAATACAAATGAAATCTGGTTTCTCAAAGAATGAAGTTCAAAATGTCTTATGTCAATACCATCAAATTCAACAGAACCGCTGGTTACATCATAAAATCTAGGTATAAGGCTTACAACAGTACTCTTTCCTCCGCCGGAATTTCCAACAAGCGCAAGGGTTTCGTTTTTATTAACTTTAAGATTAAAGTTTTTAAGCACCGGAACGCCTTCTTCATATTCAAAGTTAACATTTTTAAATTCAATAGCATTATTAAAGCCTTTTAATTCAACAGCATCAGGTGCATTTTTAATATGAGGCTGCAAGTCAAATAATTCAAATACACGTCCCATAGCAACGAAGGTGCCCTGAAGGCTTGTTAATGTATTCCCGAGAGTTTTGGTAGGTTTATAGAGCAGCAGTAATGATGTTACAAATGAAGCAAAGCTTCCTGCTGACATCTGACCTGAAAGTATAAGGTGGTTTCCATAAGCCATTACGAGTGCAATACCTATTGAACAAACGAAATACATAATAGGTGACATCCATCCTACTCGTTTTGTTAACGACATGGCAAGATTAAACTGCTGGTGAATCTGACCTTCAAACTTGTTGTTCTGTGCTTCCTGTAAATTATAAGCAGTCATAATTTTGTTTCCTGCAAATGTTTCGTTAAAGTTTGTTGTCATATTGCCGCCGACAACCATGCTTGCATTGGAAACGCTTTTAATCTTTTTCCTGATTAAGGTTACAGGAGTAATTGCAATACCCATAACTGTAACCCCGATTATTGCAAGCTGCCATGAGTTATAAATCAAAACTCCGACAAGCCCTACAAGCCCGAATGCTGTTGCAATAAATGATTTTAAGCTTTCAATAATATTTTTAGAAGCAGCATCAGGATCGGATAAAAATCTTGTTAAAACAAGACCTGAAGAGTTTACATCATAAAACTGCGGATCAAGATTAGTTAACTTTTTAAATAAATCAATTTTTAAAGAGTTGGAAATTTTGTTTCCTGTCCAGTCAGTCAGGTAATTACTTACATATTTCAAAATGCCCTGAAATAATGCAAATCCTACAATACCAAATGGTATGATTGCAGCAAATGCTGCCTGAATATGAATATCATGCCCGAGAATTGTATAAGTCTTTGCCGGGTCACCGTTAATTACAAGATCAAGATACGGTTTAAGCGACAGGGCCACGACACCATCAAGCAAGCCCAGCGGGATAGCTATAATCAGGTTCATAATTGCCCTTGGCATTACCGGTTTTATATATGGAAAAATCTTTTTTAAAAGGTAACCGTATTTAAATGCGTCCTTAGATATTGTATCTTTTAATCTGTACGTATTTGACATTATTTTTAAGCCCTCTGTAAACTAATCAACTAATAGCCATTATTCCATAAAAATTTTAAATTGCCAAAATATTTATTTCTTTGTGTTACAATTTGTTTATGAGAGTAGCCTAAGGAGAATATTTATATGCAGATTTGTGTTATTGGAACAGGATATGTTGGGCTTGTTGTTGGTACATGCCTTGCTGAAATGGGTAATAATGTAACTTGTGTTGATAATGATTTGGAAAAGCTGTCAAAGCTTGAAAAAGGTATTGTTCCGATATATGAGCCGGGTCTTGATGAATTAATCAAGGTAAATGTCAGAGAAAAAAGACTTCAATTTACATCTGATTTAAAATCTGCTGTTGAAAAGGCTTTAGTTTGTTTTATTGCAGTAGGAACTCCTCAGAGTGAAGACGGGGCAGCTGATTTGCAATATGTTGAAGCTGTTGCCGAAAGTATAGGTAAAGCTGTAAACGGCTATAAGGTTATTGTTGACAAATCCACAGTTCCGGTTGGGACTGCAGACAGAGTTACTGAAATAATTAAAAGGCAAACCTCGCACGATTTTGATGTGGTATCAAATCCGGAGTTTTTAAAACAAGGTGCTGCAGTAGATGATTTTCTAAAGCCGGATAGGGTTGTTATAGGTTCAAACTCCCAGAGAGCAACCGAAATTATGCAAGAGCTCTATTCTCCGTTTTTGCGTACCGGAAACCCTGTAATAATTATGGATGTAAAGTCTGCCGAGATGACAAAATATGCGGCAAATTCTTTTTTAGCTGTAAAAATTTCATACGCAAATGAAATTGCAAATATTTGCGAAAAAGTCGGAGCTAATGCAGAGATGGTAAGAATTGGCATGTGCGCCGATAAGCGTATAGGGTCACAATTCTTATTCCCCGGGCTTGGTTACGGCGGGAGCTGTTTTCCGAAAGATGTTAAAGCTTTATTGAAAACTGCAAAAGACAACAACTGCGGCTATAAGCTTCTTGAGGCTGCCGATGAGGTTAATAAAGAACAGAGAGTAATCTTTATAAATAAAATTTTGAAAAGATTTAAATCAAATATTGCAGGCATGACATTTGGTGTATGGGGGCTGGCATTCAAACCAAAGACCAATGATATGCGTATGGCACCTTCCATTACAATTATAAATGCGCTGCTTACTCTCGGTGCGAAAGTAAAAGCTTATGATCCTAAGGCATTTGATTTTGCCCGCAGTCTTTGGGGGGATGAGATAACATATGCAGATAATGCTTATGATGCTTTGGACGGTGCAGATTGTATGCTGCTGCTTACCGAATGGAATGAGTTCAGAAGACCTGATTTTGATAAAATTAAAAGCCTGATGAAAAATCCTGTCATTTTTGACGGCCGCAATCAGTATGAACCTGAAAGAATGGAACGCAGAGGATTTGAGTATTACTGCATAGGTAAATAAGCTTTAAATTTTGTTTAAAATCTCGTGAATAGTTTTCAGTTTGCTCTCATCAAGCCTGTGACCGCCTGAATCAAGAATAACTAGTTCTCTGAGAGATTTTGATTTTAATGCAAGAGCTTTTGATGACTTAACCGGTATAAGGTTATCGTTTGCTGAGTGGATTATGTATAACGGTACCCTTGTTTTGGAGATTCTTTCTTCTGTTTTGAAAATTTTTTCAAGCGGGTTTAAAATTCTTGGATAGTGTTTATATATGTATTGGAAAAGTTTTGGAATTTTGAATTTTTTATTATTGACAATATTATCTACTTCATAGCTTAGTGTATTTACCGGAGAAATTAGAATTAGAAAAGATGCCTGCGGAATTTCTTCTGCAACCCTTGTAGCAGCAAACCCTCCAAGACTGTGTCCAACTATTCCTATATTTGCAGGTTTGATTTTCTTTTTCTTTAAATATCTAATTGACCCGGCAATATCTTCTTCCAAAGTATATTCATCAGCCATTAGGGTTTTATTTTTGCCAAAGCCGCTGTATTCAGGTGCAAGGACTGCATATTTTGATTTTAAAAATTCATTATAAATCTGCTGGCAGTTTGATATATTCTGAGATGTCCCATGAAAAAAAATGATATATTTGTCTGTGTTATCAGGGTTAATATCATAGGCTGTAATTTTTCTGCGCCCGGTAAGCGGAATTTGTATTTCATTTATTTTTCCTTTTAGTTCAGCTATAGGCGGAGAAAATCGTCTTCTTGATGCAATTTGCGACCGCTCAAAGAGTTTCATGCAAAATCTGTATGCAGGATTATACTGCTTTAAGTGTAGTTTACCCTCAAACACAACTGTATCTGCAGGGTTAATATTTTTATTAATATAAGTTTTATTTTTGTTTTCTGCAACATTTGGACAGACTGCAAACTTTCTGTTTGAAACATTGCTAACTTGAGTGATACGCATAAAAATCCTTTTTGTTTTTTTAACTTAACAGGAATACTCTGTCTAATCAAGAAACTAGGTATGAATTTTACAAAAATTATAATCTTACACTTGACTTTATTATTCTATTCAGATAGAGTAATAAATGTAACTTTTTTGCATAAAGCAAAAGGGCCTGTGGCAAGGCTCTATAATTTGAATAAGCATCAAATTATGGAGGGAGGTAGACGCCGTCTAGCAATGAGCCGCAGGTAGTGAAAATTAAATATTGTGTGGGCCTGTGGCAAGGCTCCGTAATTTGATTAAGTATCAAATTATGGAGGGAGGTAGACGCCGTCTAGCAATGAGCCGCAGGTAATGAAAATTAAATATTGTGTGGGCCTGTGGCGAAATTGGTAGACGCACTAGACTTAGGATCTAGCGCAGCGATGTGTGAGAGTTCGAGTCTCTCCGGGCCCAGATACGTGGACAGAATGCAAATTCTGTCCATTTATTTTTGGAGTTTGAGAAAAAGGCGGGGCAAGGGTTAAGACCAATTTCTTGGCCTTTAATTCTAAGTTCTAGCAGGCGATTTTTAGAAGTTCTATTTTTATTTTTCGTGAATACGTTTACCCGAAAGATGCTCAATAGTAAGTTCTAAAACCTGGACAAATTTACCGTCTTTTTCAATTTCTTTTTCGACTTCTTCAGCTGTGGGATAATATTTTAGGGCAAGTTTCCTTACAAGATTTATTGTTTCCTCATGGTTTTCAATAAATCGGATTCTCCCGAAGATAATCACGCTTTTTACTGTATAAGCCCAGTCGCCTTCTTCAATATAGCCGTTATCATATGTGCAAAAAGAAACCTTACTGTTTTTGTGCAAAGCATCAATTTTATGTCCGGACTTTGCTCCATGGAAGTATATTTTTCCGCTTGTTTCATCATAAAAGTAATTCAGAGGTATCGCATAAGGATACCCGCTATCACCAAGTACTGCAAGTACACACCTTTTATTCTCTTTTAAAATTCTGATACATTCTTCCTTGGTTAATTGCTGTTTTGCACGTCGCATCTCACGAAACATATGTTTTCCCTTATTTTAATATTTTATTTATATACATTGACAAGAGTAATAAATGTCACCAAATCTTCATCAAGTTTGTCGTACACATTATCTGGTATAATTATTTTTCTGGAGTCAAATTCTTGAACAAATCCTGTGGTCATTGATTTATCAGATGGATACTTTACAAGAAATTCATATAAATCTTTTACCTTGTTAATATATTCAAGATTTACTTCTGCATTTTTTGCGTTCTTTTTATTGTATTTCTCTTCAAGTTTTACAATAGAATAATAAACTGATGACTTATCACCTTTGTTATAAAGAAAATAATCTTCCCTAAACGATACATAATGTTTTGATAACCTTCCGGAAGGAGAATTAATAATGCCGCGAATGACATTTTCATCCTTTGTCTGACGTTTGTTGGTTTCAGCAGCAATACATGGCGATAAAAGCAGCACCATACTTACAAGTACAATAAAAAATTTTTTCATATCCAGCTCTCCATAATCTATTTTCTGTCAAAATTTTCGGGGTGTGCAGAATTAGAAAGTTTTATTTCGTAAAATTCGTTTTTATCAATATTTACCCCCATAGTTTCTGTATTGACAGTAAATTTCTTCTTTTTGTTTTTTAAAATATTGTCGATAAAACTTTTCATAATTAAATGATAGCACAAAGTAAATATTTATTAATTGCTGCTTGCAAAATTTTCTACTTTGTCCTACTATTAAAATACTTACGTGCGTCGGTATATTTTTGTGGAAAATATTTAACAGCCGATTAAGGAATTTAAACAAATAGTATTAAGTAAAAATTATAAAGGAAATTGGAAATGAACCCTATTATTGATGAATTAGAAAAACCTTATATGGAAAAAGAAGTGCCGGACGTAAACCCGGGTGATACTGTTAAAGTATTTGTAAGAATTGTTGAAGGTAACAAAGAAAGAATTCAGGCTTTTGAAGGTACTATTATTAAAAAGCATGGTTCAGGTATTAATAAAACTATCACCGTAAGAAAAGTATTCCAGGGTGTTGGTGTAGAACGTGTGTTCCTTCTCCACTCTCCAAGAATTGAAAAAATTAACGTTGTAAGACGCGGTGATGTTAAACGTTCTAAATTATACTACTTAAGAGAACGTTCAGGTAAGGCAACTCGTATCAAGGAAAAAATTGAAAAAAGATAAGACTCATATTCACTGGTATCCGGGACATATTGCTAAAGCTGAAAGAAAATTAAAAGAACAGCTTTCTCTTGTTGATGCAGTGATTGAAGTTATTGATGCGAGATTACCGTTATCAAGCATTTATAAAAATATTACGGGGCTTCTTGGTGAGAAGCCCCGATTAATTTTGCTTAATAAGGCTGACTTGGCAGATTCTGGTGAATTGAAAAAGTGGGCGAAGATTATTGAGGATAAGTTTAATGCTCCGGTTATCTTGTCTGATGCCAAAAATTCAAAGGATTTAAGCATAATTGTTAAAAAAGCGGTTGAATTATCCGAGCCAAGAATTCAGGCTTTGATGAAAAAAGGCTTATTAAGGCGTCCGGCAAGAGTTATGGTTGTGGGTATGCCAAATGTTGGAAAATCCAGTATTATTAATAAACTTACAAAATCCTCAAAAACTAAAATCGGTGCAAAAGCCGGAGTGACCCGTCAGCAGCAGTGGGTCCGTATTAATCCGCAGCTTGAACTGCTTGATACTCCGGGAATTATTCCGATGAGGCAGGATGATCAGGAGGCTGCTAAAAAATTAGCTTTTGTAAATTCAATATCCGAAAATGCTTATACTAATGAAATTATTGCGCATGAACTGCTTGAGATTTTGGATAGGAAATATTCAGCACAGGTAAGAGAATACTATGGAATTGGCGCAGAGGATTTGTCAGTTGAGAATATCGCATTTAAGCGAAATTGGATTATTGCAGGCGGACAGCCTGATATAGAAAGAACTTCTGTTTATATATTGAGAGATTTTAGAGAAGGAAAGATTGGGAAATTTATTTTAGATGACTTTGAAGAGCAGTAAAAATTTATTTGAGTTCGATACCAGTTTTAAGAAAAAAATAATAGGAACAGATGAAGCAGGGAGAGGTCCTGCTGCCGGCGGAGTTTTTGCTGCGGCTGTAACTTTTCCTGAAAATTCCGGCAGTTTGATAGAAAGACTTGCTGTTCTAAATGACAGTAAACAACTTTCAAAGAAAAGGCGTGAGAGTATTTACGATATAATTAAAAACGAAACAATAAATTCTATTGTTTGTATTGAGGTTGCAGAAATTGAGGAGATAAATATCCTTAATGCTTCTTTAAAGGCTATGAAGCTTGCATGTGAAGAGGTTATTGAAAAGGTTGGATATGAAAATCTTCTGGTGCTGGTAGATGGTAATAAGCTTATTAAAGACTTTACAGCTCCTCAGGAGTATGTTGTGAAAGGTGATGGAACTTCAGCTTCTATTGCAGCTGCAAGTATTCTTGCAAAAGTTACCCGCGACAGGTATATGGAAGCGTTAGATGCAAAATATCCGCAGTATGGCTGGGCAAAGAATGCAGGATATTTGACTAAAGAACATATGGCGGCAATTGATAAGTATGGACTTACCGAATTTCACCGCCCATCGTTCTTAAGAAAACATTTTGAAAAGCAAAAACAGTTGAATTTATTTTAAGTGAGGATAATCTTTGGGGATTTTCCAACCGTTTTGCATTATAAGAGTTGCACATCCCCAACTTCTCTTAATGTTTGCGCAATCTTTTGTGAGCTGTTCATGTGATTGGTTAGTACCATACGTATTTATTCTCGCATTTTCTATATCACCTATAAATAAAAAGGTGTTTATTCCGTCAAAATGCCCGTTTTTGCAGTTTTTGTAGTCTATACAGTAAAAAATATATAAATTATTTAAACTTGGAGTTCCATCCGGGAGCGTGCCAGAAAAGTAACTGTTAAAACCGCTGCCATCTATAAATATTGCTTTATAATAGGTATTATTTTTGTCAGATCCTTCTTCGTAGATGGTTTTTATATATTTTGTTACGTTCTCCCTGTACCAGCTTTCTAAATATTTTGAATCCTGCAAATCTGTCTGCTCAAATGATAATTCACCTTTTTCTGACTTGGATCTGGCTAATGCCTGATTCATAATAGAATAAAATTTAGCAAGTCTTGTTTCAACAACATTTCTTCTATATTTATTGATGACAGAAGGTAGTGTCATTGCTGCAACTACTCCTATTATGCCGAGTGTTATTAAAACTTCAGCCAGAGTGAATGCCTTTTTATGTGCACTCGTAAAGGAGGATAAGTATTTAAGCCCCCCCCCCCTCAGGGAAATTCGCGTTATAGCTTGCGTTTCGCATATATTACTCCTTTCTATGCTTCAAAGAGTTTATGAAGCCGTCTTATTATATCTTCTTCATCCAGTTCATTTGTAACTTTGTTTAAGTCTATTGCCATTTGATAGTAATTAGCAGCATCATTTGTAAAATCAAGCATTTGGCTTGCCCTGCCTGCATTAAAATAAGCAAGTGTATAATTTGCATTTAGTGCAATTGCTTCTTCAAAATATTCCAGAGCTTCTTCTGCATCACCAAGCCCGTCAAGGTATAAAATTCCGAGGTTGTTCTGGGCATAAGCATTTTCCGGATTTAATTCAATTGCTTTATGATAGGCAACAAGGGCTTCTTCAAGGTAATCCTTTTCCCACAGAGCCGTACCAGCCTTAAAATATCCTCTGTAATCTTCTGGATTAAGCAGAATTGCATCGCAGTATGCTCTTATTGCTTTATCAAGATCATACTCTGCCATGTGAATATCACCAAGGGAAATATGTAATTCATAATTGTTTGGATCTAAAATTATACCAGCCTGATATGTTGCGACAGAGGCTTCAATATTTCCTTTTATTTCTCCGTAAATTGCTCCGAGTGCCTGGCATACGATTGCGGTCCATTCATTATCAGGATTTATCGCTATTGCCTTCTGGTAAAACTCTATAGCATCATCGTACAATTCAGCTTTAGAAAACGCATATGCAAGAGAATTATTATAAAAAGGATTTTCTGTATCTCTTTCAAGAGCAAGCTTAAATGCACTGATTGAGTTGATTTTATCTTCTTTTTTGAGATATAAATGACCTAATTCATAGTAAATTTGAGCTGTATCTATATCAAATTCAAGAAGTTTTTCGTAACAATCAATTGTTTCATCTGTGTTTTCAGGGAAATATGTCTGTAATACGGTTGCTAATTTTACAAGTACTTCCCTGTTAAGCGGATTAGCTTCCAGTACTTTTTTGTAACAATCTACTGTTAAATCAATTTCATTATTTTTAAGCGCCAAATCTCCCATTTTATTATAAAAGATCTGACTGTGGTTTGTTTCAATTATTGCTTTTCTGTAAATATTTTCAGCTACTGGATAGAGCTTAAATTTTTCGAGGAACTTTCCAACTGTATTAAATGTGAATACAGAAAAGTCATCTGAAATATTTTTGTAAAACATTTTTAAAGACGGTCTGTCCCACGCCAGCATAAGGCTTCCGGAGAGGAAGTAGTATAAAAATTGCATATAATCTGCTACTGAGCCGTTTTCTGCATTGATTTTCTGCAAGATAGTCTGTGATAAGACAAGTCTTGGTCTTGCAGATTTAAGTCTGCCCATCTTTATTGCAGATTTAAACTCATCCATGGCTTCCGGGTAATTCTCTGCCATTTTCATGAAGAAACCTGTATATAGATGTGCATTCATGTTTTTTGGAGCCAGGGAAACTGCGGTTTTGCACTGGTCTATTGCAGTGTTGACGCTTATTTGCCCCTGTTCCCACATTAATGTTGCCAGGCGGTAATAAGATTCAGGAATTGACGGATCAAATTTTACAGCGTCAATATAATTTGTTATTGCTTCCTGTAAATCATTATTATCCTGTCTTATTAAATATTTTTCATGCGCAATACGGGCTTTTTCAAGTGCTTCCTGCGCCTTTTTACTTTTTTCGCTGTCTGCTGCCGTTACCGGCTGTACTAAAATCTGTTCTGACATTTGTGAGCTCCAAATAAAATATGTGTATAACTTTTATCGAATCATCTTTTTTCAATCTTTATTATTTCTACAAAATATCCTCTAAATGTATTAGATAATCGGGTGATATAATATTTGATCTATTTATTGTTTGATAAGCGGTTTTAAAGATACTCTGCATTTATTTTCCTTTGTATTATAATGATGGTATGGGATATTTGAATAACGAATACGATGTAATAGTAGTTGGAGCAGGACATGCCGGATGTGAGGCTGCAGTTTCCTGTGCAAAACTTGGAGCTAAGGTTCTTCTTGCAACTTTAAATGTTGATAATATCGCTATGATGCCTTGTAATCCTGCAATCGGCGGTCCTGCAAAGTCTACACTTGTGCGCGAAATTGATGCTCTTGGCGGTGTGATGGGCGAGGTTGCTGATGAAACTTATATCCAGATGAAAATGCTAAATTCTTCAAAGGGGCCGGCTGTGAGGGCTCTCAGGGCACAATCTGATAAAAAGCAATATATTGACTGCATGCGGAATATTATTGAAAATAATGAAAATATATTTCTGCGTCAGGCTTGTATTACTGATTTAATTACAAAGGATGGCGTTGTCTGCGGTGCAGTTGATGAGTTTGGTATAGAATACAAAGCCAGTTCAATTATATTAACAACAGGAACATCGCTGTCCGGACGTATTTTTGTCGGGCTTCAATCATACAGTGCAGGCCGATTAGGTGAAAAAGCCGCAATAGGGCTTTCAGATTCACTTATGAAGCTCGGTATTAACATTAAAAAATTAAAAACAGGTACTCCTCCAAGAGTTGATAAACGGACTATTGATTACTCCAAAATGACAATCCAGCCAGGGGATGATGTTTTGAATTTTTATTCGTTTAAGCCGAATAGACCTGTCAGACCTCAATATCCTTGTTATCTTACAAGAACAAACGAAGAAACCCATGCTATTATCAAAGCTAATCTTGATAAATCTCCTATGTATAAAGGTTTAATCCATGGAGTTGGTCCGCGCTATTGTCCTTCTATTGAAGATAAAGTCGTAAGATTTAGTGAAAATCCTTCACACCATATCTTTATTGAACCAGAGGGGTTGAATACTTATGAAGTGTATATTCAGGGATTTTCAAGTTCTCTTCCTGCCGATGTTCAGCTTAAAATGCTCAGGACGCTTCCGGGGTTAGAGAAAGCTCATGTCATAAAACCTGCTTATGCGGTTGAGTATGATTATGTTCCTGCTGTTCAGACAACTCATTCTTTAATGTCAAAGACTATTAAAGGTCTGTTCTTTGCCGGTCAGATTAATGGAACCAGCGGTTATGAAGAGGCTGCTGCCCAAGGCTTAATTGCAGGTATTAATGCAATAAATTATCTCAATAACACAGAAATGCTTGAGTTACCGAGAAGTTCATCTTATATCGGAACTCTTATTGATGATTTGGTGACAAAAGATATTGATGATCCATACAGAATGCTTACTTCCCGCTCTGAATACAGGCTGCTTCTTCGTCAGGATAACGCTGATGCAAGGCTTACTCCGACCGGACATAAGATTGGCTTGATTGATGATGCTCAGTTTAATGTATTTAAAGAAAAACAGGCAAATATCGAACGTGAAATTTCAAGAATGAAAGAGGCTAAATTGTCACCTTCTGAAGATGTTAATTCAATTCTTGCAAAATACGGCGAGCATATAGAACGCGGAATTAAGCTTGCAGACCTTTTGAAACGCCCGAATATTAATTATAATATTATTCAGGAAGTTGATGAAACAACCAGAGAACTTAATCTTCCAAGAGATGTCTATGAACAGGTTGAAGTTCTTACGAAATATGACGGCTATTTAAAGCGTCAGGAATTTCAGGTGGATCAGGCAGGAAAGCTTGAAAAATATAAGATACCTGATAATATCGACTATATGTCAATGGAGCATATCTCAACAGAAACAAAAGAAAAATTAAATAAAATCAGACCTAAAACTCTGGCTCAGGCTTCTCGTATAGGCGGGGTTAAGCCTGCTGATATTTCAGTGCTTATGGTTCTGCTGGACAGGCATACTTTTGCAAGAACTGAAAATTAAACTGTCTGGTCAAGTTTAGTATATTTAATATTATTCATTTTTAAAATTCTCTCAAAAAGTGCTTCTTTATCAACATTAACATTTACGGTTGCTTTTCCGTAAACGCTGTTATATCTGATACGGTTAAAAGTACTGCGCGCATCAAAAATCCAGAAATTATTCATCAGCATGCCGAGTGTAAACACTTGATTTCTGCTTATTGCAGTAGAAGTGTCCACTTCATATTTCCCTTTAAAATTGGGTGTATATCGGGAATAGTTCGGGCTAAATTGCTGTATATTTATATTCATATTTCTCATAATGTTCCTGATAATATAAAATTAACTTATTTGCTGTTTAATTTTATAAAACTTTACATTAATTTAAAAGCTCTTTATTAGCACTTCTAATGCTTGCCAATTTTTCCCTCAAAAGTCTGTTGATAAATTTTAGTTTTTGCGGAAACTTAGCCTTTTGTTTAAGAGAAATTTCCAAATAGATAATTCTTTCGAAATTTTTAAAATATCCGAAGCCTTTTTTCATATAATTTAATTCGTTTTTATATGCATTAATTTCTGTTTTTAATTGATAGCGTGCTTTTTGTAAAACTTCTACTGAAATTTCGTCAGGAACAGAACTTAGAAGCCCTGTTATCTCTTTTTCAAGTTCCCGTATATTTAAGGGAGTATCAAATTCATTGAAAAGTTTATCTCTAACGATATTAATATTTGTGTCATAATGCTGATTATTGAATTGGTTTGTCCATCTCGCCAGCGACATTTTAGGGTTAAAAATATGGTCAAACAAATGCCGTACCTCATGTGCAGCGCAGTATTTATCTATGATAATTTTTTTATCATCATCCATCGGCAGGCTGAGATTGAAGCTTTCACAGCTTATTACTGCTGAGTTTGCACCGGAATTTTTTACTGAAAACTGAGGCGTTAACGCCCCCTTATTCTTAGAGCCGGTTTCGGCATTGACGTTGAATGCTATTTTGTAAGGATGGAGAGTATTTTTTAATGCTGTTGTAAAATCCTCTGTTGCACATACCGATTCGATTGCATTTTTATCAAGCTCAATGCAAAATTTTTTGTACAATCTCTGCGCCATTTTATTTCTGCATTTAACTGACCCTTTACAGACTTTGTAAGGGATTTTTGCCTCAGGACCTACTCTGCTTAGAAGTTTAATCATATATATAATAAATCCGGACAGGGAAATTTTTGCATTTGGGTTTAGTTAGACTGCTGATATTTAATCTTTTCATATTTTTTGTAAAAGTAAAACAAAAGAGAAAAACCTATAAATGCAAATAATGCACCTGGCAAAGCTGTGTATTCATATCCAAGTCCATGGGCAACAGGAAGTCCGCCTATGAATGCTCCCAGTGCATTCCCAAGATTAAATGAAATTTGGGAGCATGAGGCTCCGAGCATCTCTCCGCCTTTTGCATTTTCTATCAGCAACACCTGCTGTGGTGCTGATACTGCAAAAAGACATGCTGTGCAGATGCACATTATAGATACTGCCAAAAACGGATTTCCGGCCAGGAAAAACATCATTAAAAGTGCTATTCCTGCTAAAAGCTGGGTATTTCCTGCAATTAAAGCCGGCGAAAATTTATCAGAAAGCTTTCCTCCAAAAGTATTTCCAAAGCACATGCCGGCTCCGGCCAGTACCATCAGAAATGATACATATTTTGGTTCAACTCCTGACGCATTAACCAGTAGAGGATTAATATAGCTGTACATGCAGAATATTCCGCCATTCCCCATTATTACGGCAAATATAAGAATCCAAGGGGCAAGTGATTTAAAAAATTTGAACTGACCTCTAAATCCTGTATCCGGCAGAGGTTTTATATATGGTATAAATTTTATGACAGAGTATAAAACTAAAAGTCCGAATAAACCTATTAATAGGAAAGTTATCCGCCATGAAAAATTATGGCTTATGAATGTACCCATCGGAATACCGAAAAGGTTTGCAATAGTCATGCCTGAAACCATTGTTGCCACAGCCTGATTTTTCTTTCCTGCTTCACAGAGCTTCCCCGCTGTAATTGCGCCTACACCGAAAAAAGCCCCATGCGGCAGTCCTGCAATAAATCTCAGCAGGCAGAATATATTATAGTTTGTAGCAAATGCGGAAGCAAGGTTTGCTAATGTAAAAATTGTAACCAGTGCTATTAAGATATTTTTCAAAGGTTTCGTTCTTGCAAGTAAAACAAGTAATATTGAACCAAAAACAACTCCCAGAGCATAAAATGATATAAAATGTCCTGCAGCAGGAATTGATACAGACATTGATTTTGCAGTGTCCGGCAAAATTCCCATCATAACAAATTCAGTCATTCCCAGCCCAAAAGTGCCGAGTGCAAGAGGTAAAAGGCATAATGATTTTCGCATATATACTTATAAATCCGTTGTTTCCAGCAAAAATTTAAGCAATAAAAAATTCCCGGAGATGGATTCGAACCACCGTTGGAAGAGCCAGAATCTTCAGTCCTGCCACTAGACGATCCGGGAGTAACAATATTTATTATATACAAAAGTCCTTAAAATGCAACTCTTAATTTTTATTTTATCTGTATTTAGGTAAATTTTTGCGAAATTTTGCTGGTAGAATTTTTTCAGCAGCCGCTTCTATCTTTTTTATGTTCCTATTGTATAAATTCCCTGCAAATACTGCTAACAATCCGGTTATAATTATGCAACTTATTTTAATAAGGCTGTCTGCTTTAACAGATGTTAATAAGGAAATTTCCAGTGATACAAGGTAGCCGAAAAAGCCGATTCCCCCTAAAAGCAAAAATATTTTCCGGCGCAGTATAATTGATAAGAGTATAAATATTATATTGAATATTAATAGTACTATTCTATTTACATAATTGTGCCCGTCTATACCAAAAAATATGTATGAAAAATCTGTAAAGCAGTAATAAAGTATTAAACTGCCTGCTATATACATCCATTTTGAGTAGTCGATACTATATAACTTATCGTTTTTAAATGCTGCAGCTATCAGGATACATGAAAAGAGTATGCCGTAATAGAGTTCGCCATGATGGTGTTTTACTATTAGTTTGTCAAATATATCGGGTATAAACAGATAACAAATGCTGTATAATGATGCTATCACCGGCAGCGTAAGTATTGATAAAGGTCTTTTTTTTATTAACACAATACTTGCAATTAATGTAAGTGAAAATATTGTGTAAAGGGCAGGTTTTGATGCCGCAAAAAAGTCTGTATAGTTATGTGCTTCTGAAAATTTCGGATATACTCCGGTCATTTTTGTAATAACAAGTACTATATAAGAAACGGAAAACATAAATAAAATATATAAAAGACCAGCAGGGGTTTTATTTTCTTTTTTCCACATATAGTTTGCGGCAAAATAAAAAACAAGTGAATAAATAATGCTTAACAAAAGAATAAATCCATATGTGCTGGACGTTACCAGGTCGTGCATATAATAAGCCATTGCGCCTAATGCAATGATACTTCCTCCATAATATAACACTGTTTCGATATTGAATTTTTGTCTTTCTTCAGTATTCAGGTTATTTTCTGTGAAAAATTTCAGCAGGTTTTCTGCCTGTTCTTCCGAAATTATACCTTTCAAACATGCTTCCTCTAACTTATTTTTAGATATATCCATTATTATCCTCCATTGTTTTTTCTTTTGGATGCAAAATATTTAAAAAATACGGTATTATCAGCATCTAACGTTCCGTAGTTGCAAAAATTAGTATAAATTTTCGTTATATCATTTGGGTTCGTCAGCTGGTATATACAAGGACGTTTAATTTTATTATTGAGGGTAACTATATCATTTTTAACAGGCGTTTCTATATTTGGATGCAGCATTACATAAAATCCTCTGTAAAAGGTTGAATAAGGCGTACAAATGCCTATTAATAATAAAACTGCCAATATAATTTTTGCTGTTTTATTTGCCGATTTATCAAAAAGAAATTTGATTACTAATACCATTAATATAAATAGTGCAGGTATGGATGCTCGCATACATAGGTCTGGTGTAGTACCAATTCTTAAAAACGGGAAGAGCATCAAGGATAAAAATGTAATGTAATATACCGGATTTTTTGTATTTTTATAAAATATTATGAATAGGAATAGTCCGGCTTCAAGTATGAAGAATATGAGTATATTAATATTAAATAAAAATACTCTTAAGCCTTCTTCAGATACGGTATTATTGCTTTTATAATATAAAACAAGTATAGGTAATAAAATCAATAGTGACAATATATTTTGCGGGCTGAAAAGTTTCTGTAAAAATATAGCAGTTTTATTATGCTTTACAAATTTTATAAATTCATAGCACAGCAAAAAGAAAATATAAATCCCCAGACCAAGAAATGACATAGGTGCGAAGAATAATGTTAAAGCTGCAAGAAATATATGATTTTTAAAATTGAAAGGTTTTTTTATAAATAAAGTAGTAATTAACCATGGTGCAATAGTTTGATTATAAACCCAGAAAAGCAGTGTTGTATTACTGCTATATTGAAGCAGCCCATGCCATTCCAAATATTCTTTATCTACATTAGGGTAAAGTATATCCAGTCCGGAAAAGAATATGAAAATAAAAAGTAAAATATAAAACTGATATTTTTTAGGTTTTGTATAAATAAAAAGCTGGAGTGCAGTAAGTATTACTCCGCATGTACAGAATAACAAATTAAATGTATCCCCGAGCTTAAATGCGATTTCATTTGGTGCTCCCAGCCAGAGCATGAGCTTCCCGAAAACTGCAGCCGGCATTAAAAATCCCATATAATAAACCATTGCCGAGCCGTTATCGTATCTTACCGGAAATGAAAAATTAATTAAATCTCTGAGCAGTGCATTACGCAGATGAAAATCGGAATTTTGATAAAAATAGCCGCCAATACCGGATAAAATACACCACAATGAACATACCGCAATTGTTGTTGCCAGAACTTTGCCCGGAATTTCGAGCTTGCCTGAAGGCAGCTGGCAGAAAATTAAACCCAAAATTGCCAAAAGTGAAATTACGCTTATTACAGCAAAGAATGGATTCAACCAGGTTGATAAAAATATTAAAAGTGGAATACTTAAATAAATATATGTAAGTTTATCGATTAAAGTTGTTTTAATTTTCATAATTCTATGTTATTTTAAAGTAAGGATATGTTTAATTATACTAAGAGGAGCTGGGTTATGCTATTTTATAAAAAATTGTTACAATATTGTTTATGTCTTATAGTGTCAACATTTTTTATGCTGCTTGTAACATATATCTATACATTGAATAAAGATCACGGTGTATTATTCTTTAGTGCATTTTTTATAGCCATCGTAAGTTCTATTGCAGGCTGGGGGCTGTGGTATACCAAGAACAAAGATCTCTTTGAAAATTTTCTTGTAATCTTTACATATATATTATTTAATATACTTTTCATTTACTTTGGACCGGTAACTATGGATAGAAGTTTATCCTCATTTATCTATTTTTATTCCGTTGAACGCGGAGAAATTCCTGTTGAAATATTTAATGATGAATACTTTAGACCATATGTAAAAAGACGTTTTGAAGATGGGGAAAAGATCGGTTATCTAAAGTGCCAGGATGGGGTTTGCAAACCTAAATTAAAAACTAAAATAACCTATTATGTGCTTTATCCTTTAGGAAGAATTACAAATACTTTAACCGCATATGATGAATTTAAAGTAATGGCTGACAAGTTAATTAAAAAATAATACATATTTAGAGTTTGTAATGTTATGATAGAAAAACTCCCTAAAGTTTTATAAGCGGCAGCGGATGAAATTTGCATCCTTCAGTGAAGATAGAAAATAATTAACTGATATTATATTTCAAATATGGAAAGGAATTATATGTCAAAAGATGAACAAATGAACAAGTTATGTGATTTGTGGATGTCTTGTGCTCTTGATGAATTAGAAAAAAGAATTGAAAAATTCAATATTTTTACTGCCTTAAAGTTGGATAATACAGAAATCAGGCACTCAAATTTTCTCGCGTGGTTAATGAATCCACGGGAAAGTCATAACATAGGAGATTATTTCTTAAAAATTTTTTTAGAACTTTCAATGAAAGATTATATACAGGACAATAGAATTGAAATTAATCCAGTTGATATATTAGGTGCAAGATATTGGGACTGTGAAATAAGACGTGAATACAAGAATATTGATATATTAATTATTAACCCGGATAATAAATTTCTTTGTGTATTGGAAAATAAAATTTGGTCCGGTGAACATGATGAACAACTTGAACAACAATATCAACTTTATTTGCATTGATAATGCGCCCTAAATTCTCAATAGAATTAGGTGTTCTATAAAAAAAATTGGCATCTGTTTTATTTTTTACCTCTTCCAATTGGAAGAATATGCTACCAAAATTGCAATATTTTTCTAGCACAATGTTTCCTTAATTTAGTGAGTTAGAAGCTTTAAACCAATTATTCCGCTTAATATTAAACCAATACAGACAAGACGCATAGCTGTAATTGGTTCTTTAAATAAAATTATTCCGAATATTACGGTGCCTAATGTTCCTATACCTGTCCAAATAGCATATGCGGTTCCCAAAGGGAGTCCTTTTAGGGCAAGTGCCAAAAAGTAAAAGCTGAAAATCATGCACAATACGGTAATAACAGATGGGATAATTAGTGAAAATCCATGTGAAAATTTTAAGCCGACTGCCCAGCTAATTTCCAGTAGGCCGGCAACAAGTAAAAAAATCCATTTCATTTCATTTCATTTCTTCCTTTCTTTATTTGTTTGTTAAAAAGCCTGGGAGATATGATAAATATCTCCCAGGCTTTTATCCTTCCGTGAACAAGGGAATCTCCCCTTGCATTTTCTCTTGGTCCAGTCCAATAAATAATTGCGGAACCCTAGAAAACTTATTATTTTATTTTAACAAAAGTATTATATTACAAAATCTGTAAATGTCCACTATAAACTACCTATTGAAATGAAATAACATAATTTTGAGAATAAGATTTCATGTGTGTCCAGTCTAATTTCTCTTTTTTTTTATTTTCTTTCGACCGTCAAAACACGTGGAATAACTAAATTTTTATAAAATTACCAAAAATTCTGTTTTATAATCAAAGTTCAAAAATACATTATCCCCGCAGGCATATTAATATCAATTATCGCTTTTAATTATCTTTGATTATGACAAATTTTAATCAATCAATGACAAACATTTATCTTTAATATCAAGAGCAACTTCCCGAGCCTGTTTTTCTTTTATTCCGATATTTTTTGCAACATTGAGAATATCTTCTAAACTTGGATTTTTACCCTCACCATTGATTGTCGTTGCGTGTTCTCCGTTGAATGATGAACTGTAAGTTAAATCATAAGCAGGGGATAGTTGCCATTCTTTTTTACTTTCATCATACAAAAACGAAAAATTCTTTGAATGATCATCTCTGTTGTGCGCAAAAACATTAAAGCACATAAGTCTATATAACTGCTCAATATCCTGATAATTTTTCGTTAATTCGAGAGTCAATTTCATCAAAATATTGTAATCAAGATTCGGCAAGCGATGGCTTGTTTCTAATAGTCCGCTAACTGAAACCATATGTACTTTTTTACCGTTTTCTCTATCAAATCGTTTTATACCGAAATATCCCGAATAAATTTTAGAATCAAAAAGTTTTGTTTCACTCATTTTTATCCCGCAATCTTTTGCGACAAGAGAGCATTTGTATTCCTGCTCTCCAATATATTTAGGATCCTGTGAAGATGGGAATTTTATTATCCAGTCTTCTCCGTTTATTTTGGTTAGAATCTTTGGTCTTGCTCCGCCTGACGAACCGCCAAGTTTAAAAAGTTCATCCAAGTTATCAGAGCTTTGTGACTCTAATATTTTTGAACATTCTTGCGCAAGCTTGTCATAATAAGATTCTTCTTGTGGAGTTTCAAATCTGTGTTCAGGCTTATATGTCAAAGCTCCCATACCGCTTTCTTGTACAACTGCAAGCCGATTTAAATTATCAATTTCACTTGGGTTGATATTGTTTTTTAGCAAAAGACGATCGACAAGCAATCTTCCCCAACCGTCAGGCAAACTGTCATTAAACACCCCAAATAGCCCCTCGAACGGTTCAAATTTTGGCAAATATACTTTTTTCTGTAATGGTAGTGAGAATGGTGAAATGCTAAAACCGGTAGCAAGCCACTCGTTATCATATTCAAATGCAACAAGCCTATCAGGAGTTTTAGCCAAAGTTCCGACTAATTTATCATTATAAAAAGCTTTCAGATATTTATAATTATCCATTAATTACCTCATCAATCGAAGCATAAGTTTTTTGTGTAAATAAATTTTCAAAGTCATTATCTAAATCAAGAGCAATAGCAATTTTAATAAAAGATTGCAGAGAAATTTCATACTTCGTTTCAAACCTTTTAATGCTGCCTAAGCTAACACCAGATTTTTGTGCTAAAGCTTCTTGTGAAATTTTTAGCTTTTTTCGGTTTTCTTTAATTTTATCCGCTAAACTTTTGGCAATTTCATTGGGAGTTTTTTGGTTTAAAAATTGATTGGTCATAGATAATACATTAATCGATTTTATTAAAAAAGTCAATAATTAGATAATATATTATCCGATTATCACCACGCATCACAATTTTAATATGATGTATTTTTATCAACTTTTGACAAAATTTAAACCTTAAGTTTAGGTTTAATATTAGAAATTGTTGTATCCGGAATTGCAAGCTTACCCTTTTCTAAGCCTAACAAAAACTCTATTTCATCAGAATTTAAAGCCAAATCAACACTTATATCTTCTAATAATGATTGAACTGTATGAATATTGTTATCTAAAAGCAAATCAATTGCATATTTCAGCATTGTAGGCTCTGGAATTATAATTGAATCATCATATGGTTCATGCGTCTTCCAACCCTTTTGTGACATTTTTTTCATTAAGTACTGATATTGATTGTATGTCATTAAATTCAAATTATATGCACGAATAATCATCGCTGATATTGAAACATTCCACTTTTTCTTTAATCTGACATAATAATCTAAACTGTACCGATATCTTTCAGGAAGGTCTTTTATAAATGCTTCCTTTGGCAATAAAAATGAAGCGGCAAATTCATTGGCTTGCTTTTCTAAAAATTTAAATTCTTCTCTTGAAATAGCTTCTATATCTTCACTTTTTGGATGTAGCAGTATATGTCCTAATTCATGAGCCGCATCAAATTGTATCCTTGAAAAAGAAGGTTTATTTTTAGACAAAGTAACTATATATCTTTCCTCGTCATTTATTTGTATTGATTGATTAAAGGCATCAATATCATCAGTATCTGTTTTTGTAAGTAAAACAATTAGTCCTTGTTTTTCAAGCAAATGAATTATATTTGTAATTGGTTCTAAACCTAATCCCCAGAACTCTCTTATTTTTAATGAAAAAGCCTCAATATCTCCATCAAAATCAATATTATTTGGAATATTTAAAACAGGGAAATCCATATATTTTAATAGATATTCGCATAATTGAGCTCTAAACTGGTTCTGTAATTTTTGTTGTTCTCTGTATTTTTTATTAGTAGTTAACAATGCTCTGAAATACGAAGTTCCTGCTGGTATAGTTTTTTTATTTTGAAAGAAAAATTGTCTTGGAAAGTTTAATTCTTTAATTATTTTAAATAAATTTTCTACCTCGGGAATAATTTTATCCGTTTCATACAAAGATATTGTTTGTTTTTTTACTCCAATTTTTTGAGCAAGCTCTTCAGTTGTTAATCCTCTGTAGGTTCGAGCAATTTTTAACTGTTCACCGCTAAATTTATTTTTCATTATACTTTATTCTTCCTCATTAACATCTTTTTCATCATTTTTATCATTTTTAATTTCTGGCATTGTATCTTTGTCCTGTACTAAGAAATCTTTCTTTAATGTCGGTTTTATTATATCTACCTCGTTAGATTTTTTAGTATCATCAAGGAATGTATAACTTGGTTTCAGGTATTGACTCCAATTCTCTTCTTCAACTAATTCTAACGCAGAATTGAAAATGTATGCTTTTAATTTTTGTACATTATAACCGCTTTTTTTAATTGTAATTATACAATGTCTAAATTCTTTGTCTGTTTGCAATTCAAGATTTGAGCACAATTCTTTCAATTGTCGTTCAAGTTCATCCTCGGGAAATAACTCTGTATCAATTCCCGGAAGGGTTATTTGGTGGGTTTTACCTTCCAACCCTTTATTTTTAAGCGATAAAATATCTATATAGTGCGGAACCTCACGCTTTTTGTCTTTTAATATTTTGTTTAGGGCATCTTCACTCATGCAAGTAAAAAGAAGATTGGAATTTAAATCAAGTAAAAGTAACAATTCGTAAAAGCCGCGTCTTACAATATCATATCTCAAATTCTCATCGCAAAATGATATGAGAATACCATTTGTCAAATCTCTTGGTAACATATTTTTGTAATTGCTTGTCGGAGTATTTATTTGTTTAACCCAATATTCTAATTCTTCCCCAAAGCCGTCAATGTGGCTATTTGCTATTCTTTGTTTTAATTCTTCACTAATTTTTTCGAGCATGTAAGCCTCCTTTACATGCTATTATTTCTAAAAACTTAAAATTTGTCAAGCATATTTATAAATTTTGTTAAGATAATGTATGAATTTTACAAAAATAATATTTTTGTCTCCAGGCTAAAGACTCTTAATTACTTGCTATGTAATTATTATAGCATATATACGTGATAAAATATAATCATGGATATTTTATATAAATTAGCAAAGTCAAAGTTCAGGAGTAGATTTAAGCTTCGAGCAAAGGAACTGGAATATATCAAGGATAAAGGGCTTGATACGATTCATTCTCATGCCTGCGATTTTATTCGGGACAGAGTTGCTCCGGCAGAACCTGTGAATGATGGCAAACAAACTCCAATGCGAGGTCATCCTGTTTTTATCGCTCAACACGCAACAGCTACTTGTTGTCGCACCTGTATTGAAAAATGGTACAAATTTCCCCAACACAGAGAACTAACCAAAACCGAACAAGAATATCTCGTTTCAGTAATTATGGAATGGATAAATCGCCAAATTAATTCAAATACCGTTTTATAACTGTTCAAAATATGTTCAAATCATGTTTATGATACCCTAAAAGAAAAAGGAGTGGAGTATGACTAATAAATATTCAGTTGCACAATATTCAGTAGATAACATTCTTGGCTTTATAAATAGTGGAGAAATCTCCATTCCTGAAATACAACGTCCTTTTGTTTGGAAACCTAAAAATGTAAGAGACCTGATAGACTCTTTGTATAATGGTTATCCGACAGGTTATTTAATTATTTGGCAGAATCCAAATATAAGGTTAAAAGATGGTAGAGAGGCTGGTGGAACAAAAATTTTAATTGATGGTCAGCAAAGAGTTACAGCTTTAATGACAGCATTGGCTGGCAAGTGTATTCTTACTGAAGAATACGAACAAAAAGCATATAAAATAGCATTTAATCCTTTGGCGCAAGACGATGAGGAACGTTTTGCGGTTCAAACTCCTGCTCATGTAAAAAGTAAAAATTGGATTCCGGATATTTCCGTTGTATTTAAGCCTGATTTTAACGCTTTTAATTTTATAAATGAATATATGCAAAATAATCCAGAAGCTTCTACGGACACTATTAATAGAGCAATTCAAAAATTATTAGATATTAGAACTTGTCAAATGGGTACAATTATTTTAGTTCCGGATTTAGATATAAATGAAGTTACAGAAATTTTTGTAAGAATTAACTCACAAGGCAAACGTCTCAATGAATCCGATTTTGCTATGTCCAAAATTGCAGCAGATGCTAAATATGGTGGCAACATTCTTAGAAAAGCAATCGATTATTTCTGTCATTTGGCTGTTGATCCAAACTTTTATGAAAAACTTTCTACAACGGATATTGAATTTATGGAGTCTGAATTTGCAGAATTATTAAAATGGTTAAAGGATGATAAAGAGGCAATATATGCCCCTGATTACAATGATATGTTGCGTGTTTGTCTAATGCACAAATTTGGAAGAGGTAAACTCGGTGATTTGGTAAGCTTGTTATCGGGCAGAGATTTTGAATCAAGAACATATAAAGAAGATATTGCAGAAGACAGCTTTAATAAATTAACAGCGGGTGTTAAGAATTTTATGAATGAATATAATTTCAAAAATTTTGTGATTGCTATAAAAGGTTGCGGCTTTATAAGCGAAAAACTTTTAAATTCAAAAATGACATTAGATTTCGCATATACATTATATTTAATGCTAAGCAACTCAAAAGAAATTGAAAAAACAGAAGTTAAAAAATTGGTTCAAAAGTGGTTTATTCTATCAACGTTGACAAGCAGATATATCGGTTCACCTGAATCACAAATGGATAGAGATTTAAGAAACATTAGTGCAAAAGGATTTAAGGCTTTCTTGCAGGAAGTTGAAGAAGCTGATTTATCTGAAACATTCTGGAATGTAGGTTTAGTACAAAATCTGGAAACATCATCTATTAACAGTCCGTATTTTAATACCTATATTGCAGCACAAGTTTGGAACGCAGAACAATCTTTGTTCTATTCGACCACCAAAGTTTCAGACTTAATTTCTGTTATGGGTGATGTTCATCATATATTCCCAAAAGAATATTTAAAACAAAACGGATTTGATGATAAATCAAAATATAATCAAGTGGCAAATTATACTTATTTAGATACCGGTGTAAATATTTCCATTGGAAAGCAAGCACCGTGTGAATATTTTACAAAAGCATTAGAGCAATGCAAGAATGGACAATGCTGTGTTGGCACGATATTGAACGAAGAAAAACTTAAAAATAATCTAAAAATAAATTGTATCCCTGAAAAAGTATTAACAATGCAAGCAAATGATTACGATGAATTTTTGCTAGAACGTAGAAAAATGATGGCTGAAAAAATTAAGAAATTCTATTATTCAATATAGGATAATTTATATGACACAAACCGAATTTATTGCTAATTTCTGTAGAAATAATTTAAATTTAAGAAATGCGAAGCTTGGTAATGAATATTATTATCAAAGCTTACCATTATGTATAATCGATGCAGTATTTTCTATAGGAATAAAATATCAGACAACGCAATCTGTTGTTCAAAAATATTGCAATTTTTTTAAATTGAATAAGATTAGAAAAAACATTCAAGATGTTCCTATAAAAGAAGAACAGCAGGCAATAAGTGAACTCCTTAATTTAGAAGATAAATATGATTTTACCAATAAGGTCTTCGATAATAGGAACAGAACATCTGCTCAAAATGGTATTTTAAAATCTGAAGCTGTATTTTTGTTTGCCAAAGTTTTAAACAAATATGGCATAGATTATTTCCAAGATATGCCCAAATTATACAGTAACTATCTTTATATATCGGAAGAAATAATGCAAATTCCAGGACAAAGAAGTGGAATCTCATTGAAATATTTTTTAATGCTTGCTGGAAACGATAATTTAATAAAACCTGATAGGCAAATTTTGTCATTTTTAAAATCTATTCTTAATGAAAATGTTAGTATTCAAGATGCAAAAGCCTTGTTGGAACAAAGTTGCGAAATACTTAAAACAGAATATCCCAATTTAAATTTAAGATTATTAGACCACTTAATATGGAATTATCAAAGAAGTATATAGTCTACATTCTTTCTATATACCAATTTGACATCCCAAAATGATTAAAATTCCATTGAAGTTCAAAATAAAAATTAAATTCCAAAGAATTATCATCTTTGAAATTCCAAGAATATTTATTTAGTTGTGTTTTACGGTAACTTTCAAAAGCATCCTGAATCTCTTTTGCAAACTTTTTTCTGAATTCAGAATATGGAATATCTAATGTTTCTTTAGTTAATTTATTTTTCAAAATCATCAGTTTTCTCCAACGGTAAAATCTCATCAAGTTTGATATTGTAGCGTTTGCCGGTTTTATCAACACAGGTGGCGAAATCAACGGTTTTATCAGCATATTTGTTCTCCCATAAACAAATCAATAAGCCGATTTCTTGCGTTTTTAAGTTTAAAATCTTTTTTCCATACAGCATATAATCTTTTTCAACCATAGTTTAACCTTTCGTTATTGTAATATCAGCGTATATCTCATCTGGCTTATCAGGATCAATCAAAAAATCTTTATCAAATACATATTTTTCACCATTTGGTGCAACACAGCCGACAATGTTGTGTTCGCCGAAACAAAGAACCGTAAATTCTTCGCTATCTTTTTCTAACCAGCCTTTTAGCTTTTTTAATCTGTACTTTTTACCAATTTCAATCATAGTATGCTCCTTTCAAGCTACACCATTCATTGCTCTTTCCGCGGGAAACATCAACTTAATGTGTCTAAAACGTATCATTTCAACACAATAATTTTTGAACACGATTTGAACAGCAATTAAACACCTTTTAAACGGCATTTAAATTTTCAACTTCTTTTTCGTGGTCTATAAAGAATGCATTCAACACATCTGCATCATTTCTTAAGTGTTTAATTACCGGAGCAAGATTATAACATTTTTCAATCTCAGGTTGATTTGCAACAAAATAATCAATAACAACAGCTGTGTTATAAATATTCTCCGACCACTTGCTTAATTGCTTAAACTCTTTTGGGGTAATATTCAATCCGACTTTTTCCATACGACCTCCTTTGTTGTGTCGTATTCATTGCTCATAATTGAAATATATTCAAGTTTTAGGTTAACATTTTTACAATAAGATAATAACTCATATTCATGATACTATAACAGTAAGCTATGGATAAAAATATTGCAAAAGAAAAATTAAAAGTTTTAGTCTGTGAGTATGAAGAATTTATCAATACTTCTAGATTAGAAGAAATCAGCGAAGAAACCATTAGGGTATGGTTAAATAAATTTTTGGGTATTTTTGGATGGAATGTAAGGCAAACCAATGAAATTTTGCAAGAGAAAAAATTAGTAGGAGAATGGGCACAACGATTAGAAAAGATTGAATCAGGGCATAACAAACCAGATTATACTTTCGTAAATGGGAAACAGATAAAAACGTTTCTTGATGCAAAATCATTAAAAGTTGATATATTTAATGATCGAGATGTAGCATTTCAAATAAGATCATATGGATGGTCTGCAATGGTACCTTGTGCTTTCGTATCGAATTTTTCTCAATTGGTTATTTACGACTGTACATTTACTCCGGATATCAAACAAGATGCTTCATTGGGCACTCGGAAATTTACTTATAAAGAATATTTGGATAATTTTGACATTATATACGCTCACTTCAGTAAAGAAAATGTATACAAAAATTATCTTGAAATTGAATATACACCTGAAAAAGCGGAAGGGGTACAAAGCCTAGATAGCAATTTTACCGAATTCTTGTCAAAATTTAGATTTCTTTTAGCGGAACAATTAGTAAAAAGTAATGCCATTTTTACTGAGAATAAGAACTTTTTAAATTATATTATTCAAATAATTATTGATAGAATAATTTTTATCCGAGTTTGTGAATCTCGTGGATTAGAACAGATCTTTATTTTGAAAAACTATCTCTCAGATAAATCTGGTTTTTGGGAAAAATTTAAACATAGTTGCTATTTTGATTTTTATGAACACTATGATGGTGCAATGTTTTCATTAGATCACTTATTAGATGATATTGTACTAGAAAATAGTATATTCGAAGAATTTATAAATAAATTATATTATCCTAGTCCGTATAGATTCGACGTAATACATCCAGATATTATAGCTAAAATATATGAAGGCTTTTTGTCAAAAGAATTAGGCTTCACTGAGGGAAAAATCCAAGAAAATTTAAAACCAGATTATGTAAAAACAAATGGAGTTATCCCAACTCCAAGTTTTTTAGTACAACTTCTTTGCAGAGAGACAATTAATTTAGATCATATTAAAACAATCGATGAATTATTAAATATAAAAATATTAGACCCATGCTGTGGTTCAGGCATATTTTTAATTAATTGCTTTGATATTTTGTCAAAAAAAATGGTAGAAATTATCCATAACGATTCCAGTATCGTAAATAAAGAATTATATATAAAAATCGATAATTCATATCATTTGACAATAAAAGCTAAACAAATGCTTTTTATACGATGCATTCACGGTGTTGACTATGATGCCATGGCTGTAGAAGTAACAAAAATGTCATTAGCATTAAAATTAATCGATATTGACAATACTAACTCATTAACTGAAGTAGGTGCATTTGGAAAACAAATATTAAAAGATATCCACAAAAACATATTGTTAGGAAATACTCTTGTTGATATAGATATTGAACTTCCAGTTGAAGTAATTGATGAAATTCGTCCATTTGACATAAAACACGGATTTAAAGAAGTTTTTGAACATAACAATGGTTTTACATACATTATAGGTAATCCTCCGTATGTTGAGACGAAGCACTATAAAAATAATTACTCGGATATGCATAAATATATAAAAGATCATTATAATAGTTATTCTGGCAAAGCAGATTTGGCAGTCATATTTATAGAAAGATGTAAATCTTTACTTTCAGAGAGTGGGTGTCTTAGTTTTATTGTTCAAAAACGTTGGTTTAAAACAGATTATGGAACAAATATTCGTAATGAAATTTACGATAAGGTTACTAAAATTATAGATTTTGAAGCCACCGATTTATTTGAAAATCGCATAACATATGTTGCAATTATTGTACTTGGATCAAATGTATCAAATAAATTAAACTATAATTTAATCAAAGGTGATAAAAATCAAGCCAAATCCTATTTAGAAAATTATTACAATAAAAATATGCAATATGATTCAATCAATAATTCTGAATTTAAGGATAAAACTTGGTCGTTTGCTAAAAAGGAATTAATAGAAATTTTAAATAATGCAAGAGTCAGATGTGGTACCATAGAAACCGTAAAAGGTATAAATATATCGGTAGGAATACAGCTTTTATGGAAAAAATTATACCAATTTCAAAATTGTAAGGTTAATGCAAATACAATAACAGGCATTAATGGACTGGGAGAAACTGTTACATTAGAAAAAGATATCGTTAAACCTTTAATAAAAAATGATAAATTATACTGTTTTAAAGAAATAAACACAACAACATATTGTTTATTCCCATATAAAAATGGAGTTGATAGAATACCCTTTGATGAAATGCCAAAGTTGGCAAAGAATTATTTAAATAAATGTGAGACTTTAATAAAAGAAAAAGTAGAACATAGAGAGGGAATTTATTGGCATACATTTACAAGAGAAAATAACCAAGATTCATATTCAAAAAATAAAATAATTGTTCCAATGACCCACTTGGATACAATTGCTACTTTTGTAAATGCAAATTCTGGGTATATGGACAATTCTAATGTAAATTTTATTACATTAGATAATCCAAATATAGAAGTAGCAAAATCTATCACTGCAATATTAAATTCTACCGTTTTTTCTGTTTTTGCAAAATTGGAAGCAAATCCACAGTCTGGAGGTTATTATAAATTTAATAAACAATTTTTAAATCCAGTACCATTACCAATTAAAGTTTTAGAACAATCTCCCGAATTAATCAATGTGCTATCTAATATTGTGGATGAAATTACAGATTTACAAATGGCATATCTAAAAAGTATTAGTACTAAGAAAAATATATATAGACAAATACTAAATAAAAAATGGCAAATTTTAGATAATCTATGCTATAAATTATATGGATTATCTAAGAAAGAAATAGAATTAATCGTAAATGAAGGACGAACAATTGATCGTGTAGATCTACTGGATATACAGGAGGATGCATGAAGCAGTTCATTAATAAAATTAAAAAAATAGTAAGTGATGTAGATATATGCGAACAATGCATTATCAAGTTATTTTTAGATGTAAATAATATAAATTATAATAATTCCAGATTTTTTGTTTCATATTTTTTAAATATTGATAATGCTAAATATGATAAGATAAAATCAGTTTTTGAATCTATGAAAATTAAGCCTTCAATATCAAATTTAATAGAGATATTTGAACTACTAATTCCTGATGATGATAAAAAAAATAACGGGATTGTTTATACCCCAGATAGTATAAAACAATGTATTATTCATTATGTTTTAGGCAGCAATCCTATTGGTAAAATTTGCGATCCTTCTTGTGGTTGTGGTTCGTTTTTAATATCTTGCGCAATATATTTAAATAAAACTTTTAAACTTTCATACACAGAAATTTTTGAGAAGTATATATACGGCATGGATATTTCAGAAAAAAGCATAATAAAAGCGCAAATTTTATATAGATTTATTATGCTACTTAATCATGAGAATGATAACCAGCTTAAATGCAATTTAAAAGTCTGCGATTCTTTAGATAAAAATAATAAATTTTTGAAAAATATAAAATTTGATTACATTGTAGGAAACCCACCATATGTACGTTCAAAAAATATTGATGAATATATGAAAAATAATTTAAAAAATTGGAAATCATCTAGTTCCGGAAATGTAGATCTTTATATTCCATTTTTTGAACTTGGTTTAAATTTATTAAAAGATAATGGGATTTTAGGTTATATTACACCGAATACATATCTACAAAGCATAAATGGTCGTTCCTTACGAAATTACCTGCTTGCTTCAAATTATCATATAAAAGTTCTTGACTATAAAGATAATAAAATATTTAAAAAAGCAACTAACTATACTGCGGTAACTATAATAAGTAAAAAGTCGTCTCAATTTGAAATATCCTATTTGTCTATAAATGATATTGAAAAAATAGATGATTCAGCAAGTGTAATATATAACAATAATAATTTTAAGTTTAATCAACCATGGAAAATGTGTAACAATGATTATCTTTCAATGATAAAAATAATCAATAAAATGGAAAATAAATTGGGTAATTATAAAATTAAAAATGGTTTGGCAACCTTAAAAAATGACATTTATTTTTTTACTCCGTGTTCTGAAGACAAAAAATATTATTACAGAATATACAATAATAAACATTATAAAATAGAAAAAGAACTCTGTATTAATGTTGCAAAGCCAAACATAATAAAAAATGAAATTGATTTAGAACAAAAAATCGAAAAAGCAATTTTTCCATATTTTTATAAGAATCATCAATATCATATTATAGATGAAAAAGTTATTCAAAATAATTACCCCGAAGCATATAAATTTCTAGTTGCTGTAAAAGACATATTACTCCGCAGAGATAAAGGAAAAGGTAATTATGCTGCGTGGTATGCATATGGAAGAACACAAGGCTTGAATAATCAAGGGAAGAAAATATTACTACCATATATCGCAGATAAACCAACTGCTATTCTATCAAAAGATGAAAACATGTTATTTTACTGTGGTTATGCAGTTTTTGCCAATACCGATAAAGAACTATTAATACTAAAAAAAATATTAACATCTGATGTATTTTGGAATTATATACAAAATACAAGCAAATCATATTCTAAAGGATATAAGGCTTTGGCAAAGAATTATATAAAAGATTTTGGGATTCCAGAATTTAATGAAGCAGATGAAAAATTTTTATTAACTACTAGTAATAAAAATAAGATAAATGAATTTTTATACTCTAAATATTCTGCATAAATAAATCTAGAAATATACCTTAAACTTATAATTTATCGAACTAATACTTTTACAAATTATTACATTTGATCTAGCAGTTTGTAATAAATATTAGGAATTGCCATATTTATTTTGGCGGCTAGCTCAATTGTTTCTTTAAAATCTTGCTTATGATACTTAGTTAGTTCTGCATAAATATTCATATAAAAAGGCTCTAACATTTTAAAATACGTTTCAAATAATGGTTTTATAATAATGAATTCGCCTTGCTTTTTTATAAAATCTTTAGATAATTTTGTCCATCTGTCATATTGTTTAAATTCATGTGTTTCAAAACACACTTGTTTATCAGGTGTAACATAAGGGAAAGTTGTTTTATAATGCATTTGATAATTTCTTAAGTCTTTTATGAAAACGGCAATACTATTATTTTCGAATTGCTCCTTTATGTTTTTTGTGTAATGCTCATGTATCTCAGTATTTTTGTAGAAATTCATTACGCTTCTACAAGAATCAATGAGCGCTGAAGTAGATGCCAAAAAATTAAAGATATACCTATTTAAATTCTCATTATGAAACAATAATAAAAAAGGTTCTGGTGCCAGTTGAATTCTTACAATTTCATTCATCAATTCTCTATAATTCAATATTAATGTATGGTAATTTTCATTGATAATTCCCATTCTATTAATAGCTTGCCAACCATTTGATTTAAATATTATTTCTTCATTTGTATTCATATTTATATTTTATTACAAGCATATTTTACAAATAAAAATTCATATAGCTTTCATCAATAATATCCTGTTCGATGCCGATGTAGCGGAGGGTGATGGCAGAATAGGAATGGTTAAAAATCTTCTGCAGAAGTTCAATATTATCAAATTGTTTGTAATGGTGGTATCCAAAGGTTTTGCGTAGCGAATGTGTGCCGATTTTGTCTTGTAGATTCAATGTTTTTGCAGCCTTATTTAAAATTCTGTATGCTTGGTTTCGATCAAGCCTGTTTCCTTGTTGCGTAATAAATAACGGTTCATCTTCCGGACGGCCTTTTACAAAATCTTCAAGCACAACTTTTAGTTCCGGATTTAACGGAAAACGCTTGTTTTTCTTCATCTTTTTCTCTTTGATTTCGATAAAATCTCACCCTTAACATCCCCGACATCTAGTTTCAAAATATCAGAAATCCTGAGTCCGCAATTTATCCCGAAAATAAAAAGCACAAGATCTCGCTTTTTGCGTTTCAAAACCGTCTTCATTTTCTCAATATCCTCTCTATTCCTTATCGGTTTGACAATATTCATACTCCCTCCTATATCACAAAATAGTCTACCCCTAAGTTGTATTTCACAAAAAACTCAAAAACCTTGCTATATCTTTCGCCTGTAATGAGTTTTGAAACGTAGCTTTCGGTCATTTTGAGTCTTTTTGCAAGTTTCTTTTGCGTAAATTCTTTTTGCCGCAAAGCGAACCGTATCGCAAGTTCCCGCCTATATAAAAATACGCTCTTTGTCTTTGCCAAATTTTCATCAGCACGTTGCTTAATATAATCAATGCTTTGTAGCTCTTTTTTCTTCATAAAAACCTCCGAAATATTCTGGGGAAACACATCTAAGCCTGCCAGCAGGCTTTTGTTCGGCGCCGTAAGTGAGTAAAAACAAGTTTTTCTCGTTTACGGCTTTCTCACAATAACTCTGTTTCCGAGAAACATCAAGTCCTTAAATTTTTGTGTCTGAATGATACAAAGTTACTCGGAAACAGTTCCAATTTAAGGTCGGAAGAGTGATGAATGTGAGTACGATGAATAAAGATAAATACATTACAATTCAGGAATTAGCAGACCTCAAAGGCGTGAGCACTCGGGCGATTCGGATGTCGCGAGATAAATATGTCACCCGCGAAATTATTGTCAGAGGCGGAAAAAGTTTTGAAATCCTTTTATCAAGCATTGAGCTGAATTTACAGAAAAAATATTTTGAAGAAAAGACGCAGATAACCTCTGAATCGACTGCTTTGATACCAATTTTGCCTGTCAAAAATCTTCCCACTAAGGTTAATAAAATTGCGCTTGCGCGTTTGGATTTGCTTCGCGAATGGCAAAAATACAGAAAGCATCACCCTGAGGGTAAAACCCGTGCCGGGGTTGAGTTTATTGAATGCTACAATACAGGCATGCTGTACCCGCATATTTTTAAGGTGCTCGGCAAGACCTCAATCGGCTCGGTTGAGCGGTGGAAACGCAAGCTCGGAAATACGACGGATTATCATTTATTGCTGCCAAAATATGAGTATGCGACAGAGTTTCGAACGTCTTTGACCGATTATGAAAAACAGGTGTTTTTGAAAATTCTGTTGCACCCGAACAAATTTTGTGTCGGAAAAGCAATCTCGATTACAAAGCATATTTTGTCGAAAGAGGGTCCTATAAATGTTCAGGATGTGACATTTCGCCGCTATGCAAATTGGTTTCGGGATAATCATTATGACATTTGGACGTTGGCTCGTGATGGAGAAAAAGCTTTGAAAGATAATGTTGAACCTTACATTTTGCGGGATATTTCAAAGTTGGGAGTCGGGGATGTGCTTGTGGCAGACGGACATAAGCTTTCGTTCTTGGTACAAAATCCGTTTACCGGCAAACCAACAAGAGCAACTTTAATCGGATTTTTGGATTGGAAATCGACTGCACTTGTCGGGTACGAAATTATGCTTGAAGAAAATACCCAAAGTATAGCCTCTGCCCTGCGTAACGCGATAATCAATCTACAAAATATCCCCAAAATCGTGTATCAGGATAACGGGAGGGCATTTAAGGCGAAGTATTTTGTGAATACGGATTTTAAGGAAACGGGGTTTGAGGGGATTTATGCACGGCTTGGGATTAAGACGATTTTTGCACGTCCGTATAACGCAAGAGCCAAAGTTATTGAGCGGTTTTTCAAAGAATTTCAGGAAAGTTTTGAAAAGCTTTTGCCGACTTATTCAGGTTCAAGTATTGAGAATAAACCGGCGCATTTTAAGCGCAACGAGAAATTTCATAAGCAGTATTTCAAGCCAAATTATTACCCGACGATCGATGAAGTTAAAATGCTTGTGGATAAATGGCTTGAATTTAAGAACACTCAACCTTGCCCGAATGATAAAAATCACACGATTGCAGAAGTTTTTGAAAACAGAACGAAAATCAAAATTGACACGGCTCGGCTTGATGATTTAATGATGACGGCTGACATCAAGACGATTTATCAAAACGGTATTAGGTTCCTCGGGACTTTTTATTATTCCGATAAACTATATGGGCTTAAAATTCAGGTGATGATTCGATATTCGCTTTTTGATTTATCCGAAATTAAAGTTTACACAGTCAAAAATCAGTTTTTGTGTACCGCAAAACGTGTCACGAAAGCTCATCCGATGGCTTATCATCTCGGCGATATCAAAGATGTCGAGGATTTAAAACAAAAAATTCGAAAACAAAAACGGCTTAAAAATAAGACGATTAAAGAATTACAGAAATTCTTGCCGAATGTGAATTTGAAATTTATTGAACAGGATATTGAAGAAGATATTCAGGAAGTAATTGAAGTTAAACCGGTAAAAACGAAAAAGCAGACGCCAAGAGAAGTTCAGATGAATGCACCTGTGTTTTTGAATAAGTATGAAAAGTTTGAATGGTTGATGAAAAACGGTTGCACCTGTGAAGATGACAGGGTGTGGCTTGCGGAATACAAGCAAAGTGAGGAATATCGAGGTCTTTATGAAACGTAAATTTGTTGTAACGCAGAATGTAAAACGATTTGTGGATTTGATGGATACGCTCAAAAACGCGCCTGCGAATCTGCCGAAGATGGCGCTTGTATATGGTGATTTCGGGCTCGGGAAGTCGCAAACGATTATGTGGTGGGTTACGAATAACGATGCGATTTATGTGCGGTGTAACCACAAAATGTCTGCACGTTGGCTTTTGACCGAGATTGTCGAGGAGCTTGATTACGTGCCGACATACCTGACTTCGCTTTTATTCAAGCAGATTGAGGACAAACTGCGTGAGCGGCCAAAGGTTTTAGTGGTGGATGAGGTTGATTTTCTTTTGAATAACTCGTCTGCGATTGAGATTGTGCGCGATTTGCACGATAAAATCGGGATTCCTGTTGTACTTGTCGGGATGAGCCTTGCGGAAGCAAAACTCAAACTACATAAGCATATTTATGACAGGCTTTTGGGTGTTCTAAAGTTTGAAACTTTTAATAAAGATGATGTGGCAAAAATTGTGACAGAGATTTCAGAAGTCGAGTTCGAGCCTGATGCGCTTGAACTTGTTTGTACCAAATATAATCAGTTCAGGCAGATTGTGAAATTTTTAAATAAAGCCGAAAACGTTGCCGAGATGAACAATTTGAAAACGATTACTCTGACGGTTTTGGAGGGAATTTTGAATGAAAAATAAGATTTTAAAACTTGCGAAAAGGCTTGAAACATTTAAACTAGAAGACATTGAATCAATTATGGGAGAAGGGATAGAAGATGTTTTACAGGAATTAGTTAAGGACGGGCAGTTGAATTTGGTTGGTGAAATTTATTCATATAAAGCCGAGCGAAAATTACCTCTGCCATTTTGTTTCAAGTTTCATTCGCAGGAAAAAATTGAGATGATAACGAAGTGTTTTTGTGCCGGGGTGAAATCGAAGCAGGCGAGTTTTCTTTTGGATATCGGGGATGCGACGATGCAGAATTTTTATAAACATTTTCGGCAGATGATTTATGAACGGCAATTGAACGCCCTTAAAACGCACTTTGAACAAAAACCGAAAATTGCCAAGATGCGAAGGTTTTATGATATACCTGTTTATTTTTACCTGTATAATGATGAGCTTTTCGTAGCCGATAAGCCGCTAAAAACAAAACGAAAGAAACTTCCGCACACAAAAGAAGAATCTTTGCGGATAAAAGTTTTCTACTCCCGCCTCCGCCGATCAATAAACCACTCCCAAATGAAACAAAACTTGGCACAACATGTAGCGGAACATATTTGGAGGTATGGGAATTTGTTTGAATATTTAATTAATCAAATATCTCAATAAGTTTATTAAAAACTTCAAAATTGTTTACTACAACAACTTCTAGCTTATTTATTGCTCTTGTAATCTGTTGAAAGAACATTTTACCTGTAGCATATGGAATTCCTTCTAATGCCCTGTCTCTAAGTTTATTGCCTTCATAATAAAATTGTTCTCCTAATATTACAATCACATTTTCAAATTCTTGTCCGATAACTTCATGCGCATTACCAATATTGTTAGGGTTATATTTTGCTAAATCTGCATATTTATTGTTATTGTATAAACTTGGAGTATATGAAATATATTTGTAGTTATCTTTTTTAGCTTCTATATAACTATTAGCCTCTTCTACTGTATTAAAATACACAATATCAATGTTTTCATTGTTAACTTGTAATGAATTTTTTTTGTCTAGTGAAAGCATGATTCTTATAAAATTTGCCAATTTTCCATTAGTTCGAATCTTTGTATTAAGTCTATATTTTTTTACATTTCTGTATTCACTATTTTCGAACTGTTCAAAAATTTCGCCTTCATGTTTTCTAAATATTTGTTTACCGTCACCACTTAATATTAAAGTTATGTTGTTTGGTTTTATATATTTTTGTACTATGTCAAGAAATTGTTGTTTATTAATCCGTTGAAATTCGTCGATTATTAAAATTTCAGGGAAATTGGTTTGAAAAAGATATTTCCAGTCTTTGATTGCCTCTATATTCCAGTGATAATAATTTTTTAACTTAATATGGCCAAAATTCAATTTTGCACAATGTATTAATCCAACATTTTTACCATCATTAATATATTTTTTTGCTATATGGTAAGTAAGTAAAGTTTTTCCACTTCCTGCATCACCAGATAAAATAATGTAATTTATACCTTGTTCAACATCTGTATAAATGTTTTTTTCTAACTCTTCTTGCCTTTGTGTAAGGAAATATTCATTATTAATAAATTCTTCTGTTTTTGAAAAAGGTGAGATTAAATAATTTGATGGGTTAAATTTTTCATTTAAATCTTCAGTATAAAAAGTTTGGCTAAAGCCTTGTGATTTTATAATATATATTAATTCATCAAAACTTGCCTCAATAAGACTATTTTGATCATCAAGTTTATATAATTTATTTTCATTTTCAATATATGAAAAAGAATAAATTGGTAAACCTAGAAACTTTAAATAATATTGATTTTGTAACAATTGTTTGTGTACTTTTTGTATAGTTTGACTTTTATATTCAATATTTAAAATAGTAGAATCTGTTAACCTCAATAAGTCGAACTCTTTTCCAATTTGTGGAATTTTGTAACCCATATAAAAGCCATTTAAGTCTTTGATATATAAACTTTTATCAAGCTCGTGCAATGTATGTAAAAGGCTCTTTAATGACTGTAAATCAATATCTTTTACATCTGTTCCAAGATACTTCATATATGAGTGGCTAAGTTTATTGTCATCTGATTTATTATAAATCTCAATTATACTTCTTAAATTAGCTGTTTTCATTACTTCTCCATTATAATTAATTCAAATTTGTACTATTATATATCAATAATAATTGACTGAATATTAGACATTTGTCTAATTATATAAGATTTTAAATTATATATTAACTAAGCGAAATTCACCAAAATATAAATACTATTTGAACTTCCGACTTGCTTCCGAGTTCGGAGGGTGCAGTTTCAAAATGGACTTTTTGTCCGAAAAGTGTCATCGGGGGAATGTGGCTATATATTTAGGTTTTAGCGATTTAGGCGGATTTATAGTGGAAAGTTGACGCCAATTTGTGAACAATAAAGTGACTTTCTGAGTAGTTTCAGTCAACCACTCGGAAGGGGGTGTAATTCAAACATAAAGCCGAATTTCGGCAGAAAAATAATTTTTCAAATGTCCCTGTAAAAGAACACAAAGCAGCCATTAAAATATATTGGAAAACGGCACTAAAAAAGGGCTTGAAACTGATTTAAGCCCTAATAATAGAAAAACTCCCCAGGTTGGACTCGAACCAACAACCTACCGGTTAACAGCCGGTTGCTCCGCCATTGAGCTACTGAGGATTATTACTTTATTATTCTTACCCGCAAATTAAATCATCTGGGGCTTATGTGTTTATTATAAAATAAAAAATTTTTATTGTAAAGTCTTTTTTCTTATTTTATTGTTGATAATTTTATTAAATTTTCAAAATCCGCATGGCTGGAAGATAACTCCTCAAATGTACCAATATCAACAATCTCCCCTTCTTTGATATAAATTAGCTTATTGCATGATTTTAAAGTAGATAATCTGTGGGCAATTGCCACAATTGTTTTGTCATGCCCGAGTTCTGTCAGCATGTCTGTTATTTCATGCTCAGTTTTCACATCTAATGCTGAAGTCGCTTCATCAAATATTAATATTTCCGGTTCTTTATATAATGCTCTTGCTATTGCCAGCCGTTGTTTTTGTCCCAGTGATGCTCCTGTAGAACCTATAAAAGGAACTGCATCTATGTTGTTTTCAAATTGTTTTACAAAGTCATATAATTTTGCATCGTAAAGAGCCCTTGTAACTCTGTCTATATCAATTTCTTCCGGTTTAACTCCCCATGCTACATTTTCTTTGAATGATTTATTTAAAACCTTTATTTCCTGAGGCACATATCCGATAATCTGACGAAATTTTGCAAATTCTTCCGGATTTAATTTATTACCATCGACAAATATTTCCCCGGAAGAAGGCGGGAGCAATCCCATAAGAATATCTGCAATAGTAGACTTGCCGGCTCCGGAAAGCCCTATTATGCCTACAAAATCTCCTTTATTTATTTCAAATGAAATATTTTTAAGTACAGGTTTGCCTTCTTTATACTCAAAGTTTATATTTCTAAATTCAATTTTTTTAGTAAAGCCAAATTTGTTCTTGTCTTTTGTATAAACAGGTTTAAAGTCTTTAATATTGCATTTTTCGTATTCAAGAAGCAATGCTTTTACAAAGGTTCTTCCGTTTGAAATATTTATGATAGCAGTTTGTATTCTGTTCAATGCAGGCGCTATCCTGAAAATTGCAGCTGCAACTAGAGAGAATGAGGCTATCATCACAGGCTGGTTGTTGATATTACCCAGAGAAAGGAATGCTCCCAGAATAATCATTGCTGCGACAATAAGAATTTCTATAATATAAGGCGGTATTGAGCTGTAATATTCAGCCATACATTGATAATAGTTAATTTTTTCAGACTGATCGCAGTATGTTTCGTAAAATTCCTGCTCTGCTGAAAGAATTTTAATTTCTTTAAGATTTTCTATATTTGTGTATTTTATATCATTAAAGATACGGTTTTCTTTGTTCATCTGCCTGTTAATTTTAAACATTTTTTTCTTAAAGAATTTATTTTGAATGAGCATGCTTAATATTATAAAGGTAATCGTTACCAATGCAGCTGCAGGAAATTTTATAAGAATTAGTGTAATTATCATGGAAACGATAATTGTATTTGTTATTAATGCAATTATTCTGAAGATAAAAATATTGAGTGCCTGTGGGCATAGTGTCGTTAATACATAAGATTTATCGGATTGCGAGCTTTTAATGCTGTCTTTGTAACTGGAGAAAATATAGTATTGCATAAATTTGTTAGAAATATCGCGCTTCCAGTTATTAAAGAATTTACTTTGCAGAAAGTAAAAATAAATCATGTAAATATTTTTAAAAATAAATAAGCATAAAGCCAATGCGCCTAAAGCCAGAGCATTCATTGTTGTATTACTGCTGTGTGTCAAAAAAGTAAGGTGTTGGTACAGGGTTGTGTTTATAATTGCTTCAGGGCGGACAATCAATATTATAAACGGATAGATAAGAGCAATCCCGATAAACTCAAGAAAGCCTGCAATTAATGATAAAATAATAAATCCGCAAAATTTAAGTTTTCTCTTTTCACCAAAATAATCAATAAATTTTCTGAAATTTTCTATAAACATCTATTCCTTTGTCCAATATGGTTAAATAATTAAAATTGTGATATAATAATTGTATTATATCATATTTTTTTGATAAAGAAAGGAGTGTGTATGTCAAATCCTATTTTGAATGATAAATTTCTTGAGTCTGAAGTTGTGTTAGAATCGCAGCCGATGACAGTTAACGGTGCAATAAATAAAACACTTATTTTGTTTGCACTGGTACTACTTCCTGCAGCTTACACATGGTCGCTGGTTTTTCAGGGATTTATGGATAAAGCAATGATGCTTTGTATAGGAGGTGCAATTGCAGGTTTTGTTGTAGCGTTAATACTTGCATTTGCAAGAAAGTTTGCAAATGTTTTAGCACCTGTTTATGCAATATGCGAAGGCTTTTTCGTAGGAGGTATTTCAGCATTTTTTGAAGCTTCTTATGCGGGAATTGTAATTCAGGCTATAGCTGCAACTTTTGGCGCTATGTTGTCCATGTTGCTGCTTTACAAGGCAAAAGTTATTGTATGTACAGATAAATTCCGGGCAGTAATTTTTACGGCAACTTTATCTATTGCTATAATTTATTTGATACAAATTGTGGCTTCATTGTTTGGACGAGGAATACCTCAAATATTCACATCAAGTCCTGTCGGAATTGGATTTAGTCTAATTGTTGTCGGTATTGCGGCGTTAAATTTAATTGTTGATTTTGACTTTATAGAACAGGGTGCACAGCGAATGCTGCCAAAAGAATATGAATGGTATGGCGCATTTGGTCTTATGGTTACTCTTGTTTGGCTTTATATTGAAATTTTGAGGCTGCTTGCAAAGTTACGAGATAGATAGACAAACAAAAAAGCTCCCGTAAAAGGGAGCTTTTTTAGTTCTAAATTTGTTAAATGATAAGCTCTCCGTAGAGTTTGCCGTTTTCATATTTTGTTATCTTAACATCCTGCAGCGTTGTACATAGTGTCAGGTCTTTTGAATTTGTTATTACAGTCAGATAATTTCTTGTAACCCCTTTTATATATCCATTTTTATCAGGATGTTTTTCTATTAAAATTTCTCGTATTGTGCCAATATTTTTATTTATAAATTCTGTTAATTTCTTTTTGGAAATTGCCTTTACAATATCTGCACGTTTTTCTTTGATTTTGTCGTCAACCTGGTTTTCTGCTGATGCACCTGTAGTCCCGGCTCTTTTTGAATACGGGAATGTATGAATTTGTGACAAGCCGGATGCCTCAAGATTATTGCGTGTTATTTCAAAGTCCTCGTCACTTTCTCCGGCAAATCCTGTTATAATATCGCTGCCGAGAAACGGAAGGTCAAACATGGAATTGATTTTGTCAATTTGTGCAAGATAGTCTTCTGCTTTATAAAATCTGTTCATTGATTTTAAGGTCTTATTGCAAGCAGATTGCAGCGAGAGGTGAAAATGCGGGCAAAATTTTTGTGAATGCTGCAAAAATTCCAATAAGTCATCTGTTATTTCAAGCGGGTTAAGCGACCCCAGTCTGTAGCGTTCAATAGATGTTCTTACTTCAACTTCTTTTAATAAATCCAAAAGCGTAAGCCCAAAGTCACGTCCCCACAAGCCAATATGAATACCTGTAAAAACGATTTCTTTAAATCCTTTTTTTTCAAATTCTTTTATCTGATTTATTATAAAATCAATATCGGCACTCCTGCTTTTCCCTCTGGCAAAAGGAATAATACAATATGAGCATCTGTTATCACAACCATCCTGTATTTTTAGGCTTGCCCTGGTTTTCGCTGTATCTATCAGTTCTGCTTTTGTAAAGTTTTGCAGTTCCATAATGTCGTCAGCGTGGCATCTTTCGTTACTTTCGAGAAAATCAAATATATGCAGTTTTTCATTATTGCCAATAACATAATCAATATATTCCTTTTTCAGGAGTTCTTCTTTTTCTATCTGAGCAAGACATCCTGTTAAAACTGTTAGAATTTCCGGCTTTTTGTGTTTTGCGTTTCTCAAAAGGTAAAGCGCTTCATTGTCGCTTTTATGAGTAACAGTGCAGGAATTAAGTATGTAAATATCTGCATCATCTATATTGTCAGTTTTAACAATTCCGTTTTTTTCTAAATTTTCTATTATTACAGAGCTTTCAAACTGGTTTGATTTACAGCCCATTGTGTGAATGTAAAATCTTCTCATTTCTGTATAATATATAAAATAAATTCTATTGTAAATATTTCTTAAAATCATATATACAATTAGCAAAAAAATTTACTTCCGGTTTTTAATATGGTATAATCAATTATGTGAAAGTGTAGGTGTGTATATGCAGGTTCAGTCTATAAGGTCTAATACAGGATTTACCTCAAAAAGAGATGATATGATTGCTCAGGATGACAATTATATCAGATCGGTTGCTTTACGTAAAACTTTGAAAAAAGTTGATCCGGAAAGAAACCGTAAAATAACAAATGCAATGTTTTACTCTCTTCCTGTTGTTGCAGGTTTATCTGCTGCAATTTTAACTAAAGGTAAAACAACTTTATTGACTAAAGAACTTTCCGGAAAAGCTGCTAAACTTGCTAACGGTTTAAAATCCGGTGCAGCATGGGCTGTTACTCTCGGCGTGGCTGATGCAGTTATCGGGGCTAAAAACTTGCTTTCACGTAAATCAGAAGCTGTTAATGAGTTCGACCGCAAAAACCCTGTTCTTTCATTCTTTGGAACTTTAGGCGTTGCTCTTGCGGCTTTATATTATGCACCTAAGGGTATCTCAAAATTGCTTTCTAAAATTAAACCTGAAAAAATGGCTAAAATAACCCAACGGATTGGTAAAGCGGGTGATAAGATTAATAAATCTAAATTTTTGGAATCAATTGCAAAACCGTTTAGAAGTTTAGCTAAAAAGACACCTTCCGCTCTTAAAGAAGCCGGTAAAGTCGCTGTTTCATGGGCTCCGGATGCAATGCTTCTTGGTACATTGATTCATGCTTTATCCAGCGGCTACCGTCAAAACAGCGAATATAGCAAAAACTATTCAAATCTTAAAGAAAAACAATTAAATATAGCTAAAATGCGTGTTAGAGAATTGCAAATGGAAAATGACTTTTTGAAGCAATTCCCTGAAAATGAAGCTAACCTTGAAATGGTAAAATATGCTGCACAGGGCAGAACTGATGATGTACTTGCTGCTCTTGCTGAACAGTATCCGGTAGAAGAATAATAATTTATGATTAGTTCTCTTTTAATGACTTCTAATAATATTACAGCTCAGTGCCGACCTGCAGTTATACAAACTCCGGTTTCTTTTCAGGCTAACCCTGTAGGTAAGTATGTTAAACCTATAGAGGTAAAGCATATTGGTTTGCTTGATAAGCTGGGTGAATTTTTTGCTGGAGTTTCTGATATGCTCAAAAATCAGCAAAAATCTCTTGCTACTCAAAGCGGAGCTTTGAACGTTAAAAATATTGCAGACCCCATTCCTGAAGCAAATATCCGGTTTGATGATGTAAAATCTCTTACAATCAGACCTAAAAAATTCAGATTGGAAGGCAGTAAAGACCCCGTTAGTTTATGCCATTTTGAATACTCATCGCCTAAGACTTCAAAATTCGATATTGTCATGACGGATGGCGGTGTTCTTAAAAAGGGGGATATTTTCTCTTATGATTACCATAGAGCGGACAAGCATCCTATCAGAGATAATGAAGCCAAGACCATAAACAATATTTTTGAACGCTATGGTGAAGATATTTTAAATATTATTAGAAAATACCAGAAAAAATTATCATAAAGCCATTTTTAATCTATTTGACTTTTGTATGATATAAGTTCAAATCCGATAATGAGGTTGGAATTCTAGAGCAGCCCGCAGCAGTATTGCTGTTTTGAGCCGGTTGAAAGCTGCGAGCCTTGGAAATTTTTCTATTACTAAAACAATAAAAAACGGAATACTCTTCTGAGTATTCCGTTTTTAGTTTATATCCGAAGTTAATTACTTCATCAATTCACCGACTGCTTTGTAAACAGACATGCGTTTTGCAGCATCTGTTTCAGCCTGTTCATAAAGTGCTTCAGCATGTTCAGGGTTTGTTTTCATCAGTGATTTGTAACGACCTTCGCTTCTGATGAAGTCCTGATAGCTGCCTTTAGGATCTTTAGCATCCCAAGAGAACGGTTGTTCAGGGTTTGCCGGATTGTATCTGTAAAGCGGGAAGTATCCTGCTTCAACAGCACGTTTTTGTTCTGTCTGAGTTTTGCTCATATCGATACCATGAGCGATACAAGGTGCATAAGCAAAGATGATAGATGGTCCGTCATATGCTTCAGCTTCCTGGAATGCTTTAAGAGTTTGTGCTCTGTCAGCACCAAGAGCAACTGATGCAACATATACATAACCATATGACATGCTCATCAAGCCCATGTTTTTCTTGTAAGTAGGTTTACCGCCTGTAGCAAACTTCGCAACAGCACCTGTAGGTGTTGATTTAGAAGCCTGACCGCCAGTGTTAGAGTAAACTTCTGTATCAAGAACAAGGATATTAACGTTCTGGTTTTGTGCCAGTACGTGGTCGATACCGCCGTAGCCAATATCGTTAGCCCATCCGTCACCACCGATAATCCATACAGATTTATCTGTGAAGTAATCCTGAAGTTCTCTTACTTTTGCTAAATCCGGACAATCAACATCTGCGTATTTAGCAAGAACTTCTTTTGCTTTATTTTGAGCTGCTGCAGCTTCTTCTGTTTTTGAATTATCAAAGTGAGAAATTGCTGCTTCAAGAGCTTCTTTCAAATCAGCCGGAGTTTTTTCATTATTTACAACTTTTTCAACGTAAGTTTTCAAAGTGCTTCTGTTCTGATCTACAGCCAATCTCATACCAAAGCCGAATTCAGCATTGTCTTCAAATAATGAGTTAGCCCAAGCCGGACCTCTGCCTTCCTTATTAGTTGTGTAAGGTATAGTAGGGAATGTTCCGGAGTAGATTGAAGAACATCCTGTTGCGTTAGCAACAATCATGTTTTCTCCGAATAACTGTGAAACTAATTTAACGTAAGGTGTTTCACCGCAGCCTGCGCAAGCGCCTGAGAATTCAAATAAAGGTTTTCTAAGCATAGCCCCTTTAATTGTTTTTGTTGTATTTTTACCCATTACGTTATCCGGTAATTCATCAAAGAATTTTTCGTTAACAAGTTCGCAAGCTTCTTCTTCTTTTTCAATTGTTGACCATGTAAGAGCTTGTTTTTCAGGGTTTTTATTTGCAGGACACTGGTCTACGCAAACTCCGCAGCCTGTACAATCCATGCAGTAAACCTGAACTTTGAAACGTTCATCTGCAAGAGCCGGTCTGGCTGCGATTGTGTTGAATGATGCCGGTGCATCTTTCAAATCTTTAGTTTCAATTAATTTAGTTCTGATAGCTGCGTGAGGACAAGCTGAAGCACAGATGCCGCACTGGATACAGTTTTCAGAATTCCATTTTGGAACACGAGGTGCGATACCGCGTTTTTCCAAACATGCTGTTCCTGTAGGGATAACACCGTCAACAGACATAGCTGAAACAGGAATATCATCGCCTTTTTGCCTCATTGATGGTTCAATGATTTTCTTAGCAAAGTCAGATGCGTCATCTGAAATTAATTTAACATCATCAACACATCCAACGCCTTCCAATGATGCAGGTACAGGTACTTCTTCAGTAGCGTCAACAGCAGCATCGATTAATGCAAGGTTCATGTTAACAACGTCATCGCCTTTTTTCTTGAAGGTTTTCTTAGTCATTTCTCTCATACCTTCAAGAGCTTGTTCAAACGGAATAATTCCAGAAACTTTGAAGTATGCAACCATCATAACTGTGTTTGCACCTTTACCTCTTAAGCCAGGTTGTTGTTCGATAAGTTTTTCAGCATCTACGTTGTAGAATTTGATTTTCTTATCGATAATAGTTTTTTGCATATCTCTTGTTAAGTGAGCAAAAGCTTCATCTTTAGAGTATGGGCTGTTGAGGAGGAATGTTCCGCCTTCTTTAATACCTTTTAACAGGTCATATCTGCCGATGTATGCGTGAGCTGAGCAAGATACAAAGTCAGGAGCTGTGATAAGGTATGTTGATTTAATCGGTTTGTCGCCAAATCTCAAGTGAGATACTGTAACACCGAATGATTTTTTAGAGTCATAAGCAAAGTATGCCTGAGCATCTTTGTTAGTATATTGACCGATAATTTTAATTGAGTTTTTATTAGCACCAACGGTACCATCTGAACCCAAGCCCCAGAACATACAGTTTGTAGTACCTTCAGGTTCTGTAACGATGTGTTCTTTAACTTCAATAGATTTATGAGTTACATCATCTTCAATACCTACTGTAAATCCATGGAATCCGTTGTTTTCTGCATGTTTGTAAACAGCATAAACCATTGAAGGAGTAAATTCTTTTGATGCAAGACCGTAACGTCCGCCGATTACTCTAACGTCTTTATTTCCTAATGCTGCAACAACATCCATGTATAATGGTTCACCGATAGAACCAGGTTCTTTAGTTCTGTCAAGAACTGTAATACGTTTAACAGATTTAGGAAGAGCTTCGTTAAAGCGTTTTGTATCGAATGGTCTGTATAATCTAACCTTAACCAAACCGTATTTAGTACCGCGTTTAGCGTTAAGGTATTCGATAGTTTCTTCGATAGTTTCGCAGCCTGAACCGATAGCAACGATTACATCAGTAGCATCAGGTGCACCGACATAATCAAATGGATGATACTGTCTGCCTGTTACAGCAGCAACTTTATCCATATATTCCTGAACAATATCAGGAACTGCATCATAGTATTTGTTAACAGTTTCACGACCCTGGAAGTAAACATCAGTGTTTTGTGCACCTACTTTACAAATAGGAGCTTCAGGTCTCATTGCTCTGTTTCTGAATTCTTCAATATATTTAGGTTCAACTAATTTTGCAATATCATCGTAAGAGATTTCTTCGATTTTGTGTACTTCGTGAGAAGTTCTGAATCCATCGAAGAACTGCAGGAATGGAACTTTAGATTTGTAAGTTGCAAGGTGAGCAACTAAAGCCATATCCATTTCTTCCTGAACAGAGTTAGCAGCGAGCATTGCATAACCTGTGTTACGGCAGCCCATAACGTCTGTATGGTCGCCGAAAATTGCTAATGATTGTGCAGCCAATGCTCTTGCTGAAACGTGGATTACGTGAGGGAGCATTTCACCTGCTGCCTTGTGCATTACAGGAATCATCAAGAGCAAGCCTTGAGATGCTGTGTATGTAGAAGTTAAAGAACCGGCAGCCAAAGAACCATGAACTGCACCTGCAGCACCGGCTTCTGATTGCATTTCGGCAACTCTAACTGTTTTTCCCCAGATATTTTTTTTACCTTGGGAAGCCCATTCATCAATCCATTCACCCATTGTAGATGAAGGAGTGATAGGGTAAATTGCTGATACTTCGCTAAGTGCATAAGCAATATGCGCTGCAGCGTAGTTACCATCAACTGTTATAGTTTTTCCTGGCATAATTACCTAACCTCCTTGTTTATCTGCTATACTTAATTATAACCACCCCTACATTTTAATACAAACATATTATTTTGACAAAATTTTGGACTTGTAAATTTATGTTAAGAATATAGATTATTTACTGATTGAAGAGTAAAATTTTCTATTCAGGCGCTTTAAAAAAGTTAGAGCTATGAAAGGATTTTATATGAATATACTGCCGATTATCCCGAATTTAAAATTTAATAAAAATTTTCAAAAAAACGAAAAACTGAATAATAGTACTATTATTCAGCCAAAGTATTCACATACTTTGGCTGCAGATAGTGTTTCCTTCTCAGGTAAAGTGTTACCGGAGAATACTCCCAGTCTTATAACAAACGCCATAAAACAAGGATACCTGGATAATGAAACTAAATTTATGGTTGAAGTTAAGAAATTCCATGGTGCCCTGAAAAGAGTGTCTGAAAAGTTAAAAGACAGAGGTTTTTCTTTTGATGAGGAGTATAACGGTAAACATCCTGTTAAAAGTTTGGATTCTTTTATGGATAAATGTCTGCGTCAGGGAGGAGCTTCTGATAAAATGAGAGCCACTGTATACTGGTTAAATCAACAGGATATTGGCAGTTTTAAAGAGTTTTTGACGTTGATGGAAGAGGAAGGATATGCAATTGCAAAAGTAAAGGTTATGAATCCAAAAACAAAGAAATTTGAGCGTTTTCCTGATTTAGAAATACGTCAGTACAATGTTACTAAAGATGATTTAGGAATATTAGGAACCTTCTTAAGCAATGCCGAAATTTCCAGACCACGCAGCAGTACATATGCGGATTACCAAATGAGGTTTATGCCTAAGGGTAAAGGCAAGAAGGATACTTTGCTTGAATTGATTATGCTTTACGGTCCGCACTACGCAAAAGCAAAAGAACTTGAGTCAAAATATGTCTACAATATTGCGCGTGAATTTGACCGTCTGCATATAAATTTAGACCAGAAGTTTGAAGAGAAAACTCCAGGCAGAAGAATTGCAAATAACGTCGACGTTATTAAAACGCGATTACGGGAAGATATTTCTAAGCCATTGTTTACAAATGCTTATAACACTGAGCATAAAATTAAAGAACCGAAACTCCCTGTTGTAATAAGTAAAATTCACTGTGATATGCTTGATGGATATGTATACGGTATAAGGCAAAAAATCCCGATGTACTATAGGGATTTGAACAAACGCTTAAAGGATGATGAATTTATTATTACGCAAATAAAAAACTCTGCTTCATATCAACTCAGAGAAGATAAAACAATAACTCCGGAAGAAATTAAAGAAAAAAGAGAAGTTCTTAAAAAGCTTCTAACTCAATATGAAGCTGATGATATAGGTGTTATTGCAACTATAAAAGAAATGCTTAAAGCTACAATTAAAAAATTCGGTGAAAAATAAAATTTTAAACTTTTATAATTGCAACATTTTCAATGTGATAAGTGTGGCAGAACATATCAAAAGGCTGTATGCTTTCTACGCTGCAGCCTTTTTCACATAAATATTTTAAATCACGCGCAAGTGTAGCCGGATTGCAGCTTACATATATTATGGTTCCTTTTGAAAGCCGTAATGCTTCGTCAAGTGACTGGGTGCTGCAGCCTTTCCTTGGCGGATCCAGAATAATTACATCAAATTTGCGTTTAATTTTTTTACAGTATAAAGCTGTATCCATATTGTGGAGTTCTACATTATGAATTTCATTTAATTGAAGAACTTCTCTTGCTTTTTCAACTGCTTCTTTATTTTCTTCTACAGAAATAACTTTTTCGGCAGCATCACATACGCTTATTCCAAAGGTTGCTACGCCAGCGTAAGCATCGAGTATTGTCGGGTTTTCGAAATTTTCTTTAATATATTTTTTTACATAAGCAAATATATTTTCTGCACTTTTAGGATTTACTTGAAAAAATGTATTTGCACCTATTCTAAATGTTTTATCCAAAATTCTTTCTTTTACAAAATCTTTCCCGCAAACACATTCTGTTTCATCAGAAAGAATTACGTTTGTCTTTTTGGTATTAAAATTCACACAGACTCCGGAAACTCCCTTAAATTCAGCAAAAATTTCACTGCAAAAATCTTTCAATCGCGGAAAAACTTTTTTTGAATTAACAACCAGAGTAACCAATACCTTTCCGGTTGCAGCCGAAACTCTTAAAACAACATGTCTTAAATCTCCGGCATGTTTCTTTTCATTATAGCCGGAAATTCCGAAATCAAACGATTTTACTCTAATAAATTCCATAATTTCATCGCATAATTCAGGTTGTATCGGGCAATGTTTAATATTAACTATTTCATGCGTTTGCGGTTTGTAATATCCTGCAAGGATTCTTTTAGAAACTTTAGTCTGCGATACAGGATATTGTATTTTATGACGGTAAGCTTTTATTTGCGGACTTGGCACCGGCAGCGGTATTTCGATACTTAACCCGCCTATAGTGCGCATTGTATCTTCCACAATTTGCCTTTTTAACTCAAGCTGGTAGTCATAATCTATAAATTGAAGCTGGCATGCCCCGCAAACTTTCTGCATAGCACAGAATGGTTCAACTCTGTGCGGAGATGGGTTTATAATTTCAATAATTTTTGCATTTGCATAATTTTTTGTAACTTTTGTGATTTTAATTTTGAGTTCATCTTCAGGACAGGCATTTTCAATAAAAATGACAAATCCGTCAACCCTGGCAATTCCTGTACCAAGGTTAGAAATTTTTTCAACTTTAACTGTTAATTCATCATTAATATTCATATTTTTATTATACCTTAAAGTTTAAAATTTTAATTGTTTTGGCAAAATCAAAAAAAGTTATTGACATAAAAAATTTTTTTGCTACTATAATAAATGTCGAAAGACAAAACCCCAAGGGGTGAGGGCATTTAGCTCGGTTGCCCGGCGAAGTCGGAGGCATATCATAATTTCCTGACTGAGCGAAATATCGGGTTGATAATTTAATGTAATTCAAGGGCGTTTAGCTCAGTTGGTAGAGCGTCTCCCTTACAAGGAGAGGGTCAGAAGTTCGAGTCTTCTAACGCCCACCATTAAATAGACCGCATCTGCGGTCTTTTTTAATAATTGAATAAATGTTAATCGTGGGGCTTTAGCAAGGACCCGGAAATTTGATTAGTATCAAATTTGAAGGTGTTCTGCGTACGACCCACAGATAAATTAAATAACAGCGGAAACCCGCGCATGGGGCGTTAGCGCAGTTGGTAGCGCACGACACTGGCAGTGTCGGGGTCACGAGTTCGAATCTCGTACGCTCCATTTTTATAAAGACCTGAAATGGTCTTTTTTTGTTTCTGATTCGAACTGGTATATTATGTCCGTTAGACATAATAACTGAGTTTTACCCGTTAGGCATCCTGTTTCGGATATTTCGTGTTTTATGCGTTAATGGAGTGAAAAAATTTTTATCTCTATTGTTAACAAATCCACTCTTGACTGATAGTTACTATCAGGTTTTATAATATTTTTCATTGGAGGTCTTAATCATGAAAAATTTAATCGGAGAAAATAATAAATTTAGTTTTGTATTAAAAGATGGTAATGAAATTACAGAATTTACTACAAAAGAGGAGAAATTGATTGAAAATTTCTCTTTATTAGTGCATGGAAACAATAATATAGTAAGCATCAAAGTTGAAAATAGGGAGGATATTGAGAAATTTTTGAGTAAAAAAGGTTTTGCACTGTACATGTATGGACATAATAATACAGTTAATATAGGGAAGCTTCTTTGTCCTGTTAATGAGCCTCTGGGGCTTACAGGGCTGACAATAAATATAGGAAACCCTCCGGAGGATACTATTGAACCTGGTGTAAACAGATTTGCAAGCAATTGCTGTATAGATATAGGTGATAATGTGATTGTATGCGGTGCAAGGTTATTTTTACAGGATGATAATTCTTCAATAAAAATAGGGAATGACTGTATGTTTTCATGGGGAATTGATGTCTGGTGTACAGATGTTCATACAATTACTGATCTGGACGGCAATCCTTTGAATTTTGGCAAAAGCATTGAGATTGGAAATCATGTATGGGTTGGTAGAGATGTAAAAATCGGCAAGAATACAAAAATTTCCGATGACAGTATTGTTGGCTGGGCAAGTGTTGTTACTAAAAAATTTGATGAAACTAATGTTATTGTTGCCGGCAACCCTGCAAAAATTGTAAAACGTGAAATTAACTGGGATTTTCATGACTTACAAAATTACCGGTTGAACAGGATGAAGAAATCTTGTTAGCATAAATTTAGCCGGCATATCCCAAATATAGCCGGGAATTGCTGGAAATAGAATGCTTAATCAAACATATCGTAGAAATGGAAAAATTGCAGCGGATAAAGTCGGGTCAAATCTTCCAGAAACTTTGCAAATTCTTTTTGCATTTTTAATACTGATGCTGATTTTGTTGAAGTTGTGATGAATTTTTTCAAATATACCCTGTATTTTTCGCCCTTGCGGATAGCGCATGCAAAATACACCGGGCTTTCCATTAACTGCGCAAATTTAAAGGTTCCATGCGGAAATTTTACTTTATGTCCGAAAAGTTCAATGTCTGAATTGCTGCTGTTTTTTGAAGTCCGGTCGCCTGCCATAAATACTATTTGACCTTTAGAAAGCTTATCTTTTATTTCAATCGAAGTATCAATATTAATTTCTTCCACAGGGTATGTACTGACCGGCATATCCGCTTCAATCTGTTTTATAAAACTGTTAAAAATCCTGCACTGTTCGCAGGAAAGAAACACATTAACATGACGTTCGGGATATTTATTCAAAAATGCACGCATTACATCGATATTTCCAAGATGTGAGCAGATAAAGAATACTCCTTTTGGAAAATCCTCCATTAAAGTTTTTTTATCGTCCTCACTGTCAAATATAATTTTGTTAAAATCATAGTTTCCTGAAAAAACTTCCATTCTGTCAACAAGTGAATAGGAATATTCCAGAAAATGTCTGAATTGATTTATTAATGCTGGTTTTAAGCCTATAATTTCAAGATATTTTTCAGAACATCTTCTGGCTTCTTTTGCTCCTATAAAGGCAAAAAAAGTTACAAAAAATGCTAAAACTTTTACAGCTTTTTTGCCAAAAAGCTTATAAATTTTCCATGTGATTAGAAGTCTTTTTTCTCCGGCAGCCTGTTCTTTTAACTGATACCATTTCATTACTCATCCCCCTTGGCATTAGCTGCGGCTTCGGGATAGCTAAATAAAAGACTTGTAATATATGAAACCGTAAGCCCGGCAGACAGTATGAAGCCCAGCGAGCTTATGAGTTTGAAACTTGTAAATGCAAGAAGAAGAAATGAAAATACACTTGTTGCACAGGAGAGAAGAACTGCATCCGATGAATATTTTACTCCTCCTGCTCTGAAAACAGAATAATCCAGCCCGAAACCGATTATAAGAAAGATTGCAAGTATATGAAATAAATTAACAGGCTGCCCTGTAATGCTTAATAGTCCGATTGAGAATGCAGAAGCAAGTATTGATGGTGTTAAAATTTTCCCTGCCGTACGAGGGGTATATATGCTAGAAAGAAGCAGGAACAGCAGGATAAAAACAGGTGCAAGCATTTTAACGCAGGCAATACGGCAGTCCTTTATTTTTTCGGAAATATCCTTTTGTACATCAACATATCTTCCTTCGTTTTGTGTAATTATTTTAGGGTTGTCAAAGTTATAGAGGATCATTACAGAGGTGTTTTCTCCAATCAGAAAATCTGAAAACGGGGAATTTTTCTCAAATTTTAAAAATCCGGGCAAATCCTTTTCATTTAAAAGATTATTTATTTGCTTCGTTGTTAAAAATGCCGCATAAGTTTTAAGGGAATTTTTATATAGGGCCTTTCTGAGTTCAAAGTTCTTTTTTTGCTGTTTTTCTGAAGGGATAAATTTGCTTAGAGCCTGGAATTTTATATCAGACAAACAACGCGCAATCTGTTCTTCTTTTTCCAGCATCTCCTCAATATTGCGTCCCTGAATAACCGCAAAAGATACTTTTTTATTACTGCCTGTAACGTCTGCGAAAAGTTTTTCGGCAGAAAGCAGAGGCTTTGACGGTATATACATGTTTCTTATGTCGTCATTAAACTTCAGGAAAAATATTCCAGCAAAAGATACAAAAATTACAATAAATGCAATAATCTTTTTAGTATTGGCTGAAAGAGAAAAGTTAAGCCTGCGGGGAGTATATTCAAATTTTAAAAGCGGATAGAAAAGTACTACTATCAGATAAACACTGAATAATCCGGTCATAGTAAAAATGGAAATTTGTTTTAAAAGTTCAACACCGGAAAAGAACAGAATTCCAAATGCGCTTACTGTGGTAATCATACTTACAGTAAGGCTTTTTAATATTTTTGATAAATCTTTTTCGATAAAATAATGGAGTGAATAATCGACACAAATCCCTATCAACGTTGTGGAAAATACAAATGTGAGAACATGAATGGACTTGAATATTATTGAAGCGGCAATATAACCGGAAAGCATTCCCAAGCCAAGACTTATACCGATTGGAAGAAGCAGTTTAAGGCTTTTAAAGTAGAAATAACAGAGGAGGATTACAAAAAGCGATGACAAAATACAAATGATATTAATTTCCATCATTGATTTTGAGCTTGCGTAAAAGGAATGAACAGGAGCCCCTGTTAAATAAATTTTTGCACTGCTATCTGATATATTACTCTGGATTTCAGTAAGTTTTTTAACTTTTCCATTCAACAATTCAGGAGATAGCGCAGTATCATTTTTAACCTCAAGAGATATTATTTTGTAATACTTGTCATTGAATATAAATTCATCAGGATTGCCTTCTCCGAACGATTTTACGTAATCAGTAAAAAGCATGAAAGGATCTTCATCCAGCGGCATAAGCATAAACCCCATAGGATCATAGAGCCTTGCAAAAGCTTCACCGGTTACTTCATTATATTTGTGTTTTTCAAGTTTTAATGCTGTTTGTAAGGATAGGAGATTTTTGCTGTAAGTTTTATATTTTTCAAGAATTTGGGAAATATTAAAATCTGTTATTTCAAAAGAATTTTTATCAACAGCATTGTAAAATTCCAGAGCTTTTTCCGATGCAGTTTCCGGGTTGTCTGCTTCAATGAGAACATTAATTTTAGAAGAATACCGGCCGCTCAGTTGTACTATGGTTTCATCTTCCATACTGTTAGAAAATACTGCTCTCAAAATATTGGTTTCTGTTTTTACCGGATGAGTGAATGCAAATACTCCGGCAATTACAAAAACAACAATATATAATATTCTCAAAAATTTTTTCATACTTCCCTAACCCTTTTGCTTCATGCGTCTAATATGCAGAGCATTCTGTAAAGTTAATATTGGTGTTACCGCTGTTCAGTGTGTTAATATCTATCTGGTTAATGAATTGTCCGCCGGAGATGATTATCGAGTTCATAACCGAGCCGGCTTTAGATGAAGTCTTTGGCTTTAAGGCCAGCTTCCATCCGGCATTGTTTTTTATGTAAAATAAGTCAAAATTTTTGTTTAAATATGAATAATCCTTTTTGGAAACTGCTGTAATTATATCACTTATACGTTTGTTCTGTCCGGTTGTGTAAGAAGTTGTTGTCTTTATCGGATACAGTGTTTCAAATATTACGCCGTTTTCACTTTTGAATTTAAAATTTCCGCCGGATTTTACATAAGCCTGTGAATTTGGAATTGTTTTTGTTTGTGTAAATTTGCAGGAAACATTTTTATATTGCGGAACAAATACTTTATCCGGAGTTGACGGATGTTGAAAAATTACATCCTGAGCCATTACACAACTGCCAATCAAAATTCCTGAAATTAATCCTAAAAATTTTTTCATAATTAAAGATTACAACAAGCAAGCTTTTCTTTCAAACGTTCCGGCGCAGAATAGACGCTTTCTTTTGTATGCACATCAACGCAAATCTGCATTGTTTTTGCTTTAAAAAGCTTTTCGCCGGTTTCGGCATCATTAATCATATACTTGATAATCAGACATGGTTCGATTTCTTCGACAGAAGAAACGACTCTTAACTTTTGGTTAAACGTGCAAGGTTTTATAAACTTTAAATCCATAGTAGCAACAGGATAGGCAATTCCGTCTTCTCTCATATCATTGTAGTCGTAACCGATTTTAGCAAGTAAATCGCAGCGTGCTGTTTCCAGATATTTAATGTAATTTCCATGCCATACCACATTCATAGGGTCTAAATCATAGAACTGTACTGTTATAAAAGTTTCTGCTTCAAAATTCATTTCTTAACTCTCCTGCCTGCCGCCTTACCTACTTAACAAATATACCTGAAGAAAATATTTTGTCATCCGACAGGTAGGTAAATTCTACAGATTTATCTTTATTTGTAAGCTTTAACACAACCGTGTGTTCAGGTTTCATAATATTTGAAAATTTAACTTTTTTTACCTCATTATGCGGTAATTCAATCCCGAAAACATCCTCTGCAAAAAATCTTGCATAATAAAGCTGTACCACTCCCGGAAGCACAGGTGTAATATCAAAATGACCGTTAAGAAAATTTGAATTTTCCCTGAACAAAAGCTTTATTTCAGCGGCAGAGGCTTCAGCATAACGGGAGAATACAAACGGCATTGATAAGTTTGAGCCGAAAATTTTTCCGAGTTTTGCATAGTCTGTTTTGCCGCTCAGGGTTTTCGGAATTTCATCTAAAATCCGCCATTTTTTAGGTAGTATTTCACTGTAATCTGAAAGAAATTTTTTAAGATTAACCGCCTCAATATGCGGTTCATGGCAGACAACGGCGCAGCATAGTTTTTCGTCATACATAAAGCAGTGACAATCAACAACAGCGTCATGCAGGCGGAGATTATTTTCCAGCTCATCCAGCGAAATTCTTTTTTCCTGAATTTTTACTAATCTGTCCGTACGTTTTTTCAATACAAATTCTCTATCGGAAATTTTTTCAATAATATCATTCAAAATCATTTCATCAGCAGGAAAGAAATCCGACGTTACCGTAATCCGTCCGTCAACGGCCGGTTCAACACAAACGCCGTTTATCAGTGTAAACTTTTCACCGCCGCGTTTATAGGCAATATTTCCGGTCTCCGTACTTCCGTAAATGTCAATTACATCGGAAAATTTTGCGAAATAAGAATAAGTTTCATCTTTCAGCTTTGCACCGGCAAGAAAAATCTTTTCCGGAGCATTTTCAAATACAAAATCATACTTTGCAAGCTTTTCCATAAAAGAAGGTGTTGAGATTAAAATATAATTCCCGTCAATATCAAATTGCTCAGGAAATTCAATTTTCTTTTGATTTATTTTGTAATTTCCGTAAAAAGGCAAAATAAAATTAAACGCAACCCCGTAACTATGTGCGGATGACGTCGTAGATGCAATTACAGTTCCGTCGGAAAGCGCAAATTCATCAATTGTAGCCTGTGCTTCGATTTCAAGATTGTAAAGAGTTTTGCCGATGTTTTTCGGAGTTCCGGTCGACCCGGATGTAAAAAGATTTATCATAATCCCGCGCGGGTCATATTCGCCCTCAAAAATCCCCTCGCCGGCTGCGGATTCAGCAGGAATAATATATTCAAACCCCAGCTGGTTAAGACGCGTTTTGTCGGTCAAAAGATAAATATTCTTCCGCGCAAACACTGTGGCAAAAAAATTCACTGCAAAATCAAAATAACTTTCACACAGCAAGACAACGTTTTCAATATCCGACTTTTCAAACTCTTTTTTTTGTCCGAGTACAAATTTTTTGAATTCGCCGAAAGTAACATTGGGATTTACAAACATGGTCTGCCCGTCATATTTTTGCGTAAAAAACTTTTCCAAAATCATTTTTGATATTTTTCCTCAAATCTGGTGTCGCCTTCTCGGTCCCGTCGTTGTTGGACTGTGCGAGGCTCACCTGCTTTGCTGCTCGCATTTTGCGGGTCTGTACAGTCACTTCTGTCAGCCTGTTCACCCTCTGCTGGCACTCCGCTTTTCAAACGCCACTCAAAATTTTCGCTCACGTTCCTCTTCGCGAAAATTTTTCGGACAACTACTCTTACTATATATTCAACCGCAAACATAACCCCGATTGCAACATAGGAAACACATCCGTTGTAAAGTGCCCACCATTTTTCGGGCATAAACACCGTAGCGATTGAAATTAAAAGGTTTACAAACATAAACACACACCAGACATATGTTAGTCTACGGGTGTAAATTCTTGTAAAATCATCAAGTCCGCCTTCGATAGCTTTAGCAATTTTTTGAATAACAGTTTCTTTTGCAAAAAGCGATGTAAAGAAAATTAAAAATACTGTAAGGTTTGCCGCAACAGGATAAAATTTCACAGCGAAAAACTGCGTATAATGGAATATCAAAATTACGGTCAAAGTTATTAACAGAGGCAGCAGAAACTTCAATTTCATTTTAAAAGTTCTTCGATAGCGTTTACAACATCATCAATCGTGCGAATTTTTTTAAAGTTTTCAGGAGCAATCTTTTTATCGGTAAAATATTGCAATTTTACTGCCAAATCAACAGCGTCAATACTGTCGAGTTCCAAATCTTCAAAAAGATTTGCCTCAGGTTTAATTAAATCTTCGCTGATTTCAAAATCTTCAACAAGAATTTCGGTTAATTTATTCAAAATTTCTTCACGTGTAAATTCTTTAGCCAACAGTGTTACTCCTGATAAAATCCGCCAATGTTTTTACGGAATAGAAATGCTTTGCGTTTTCTTTTTTATCTGAAGATAAAGTAAGGTTATACTTTTTCTTCAAAGCCATACCCAGTTCCAGAGCATCAATAGAGTCCAGTCCGAGCCCGTCAACAAAAAGCGCATCTTCATCGTTAATATCAGAAGCCTTAATATCTTCCAGCTCCAGAACTTTTATTATTAATTCTTTAATCTCATTTTCCAAAGTCATCTGCTTAATTCCTATAATAAATTTATAACTTAATTTTCTATTAAAGTCAATTTTTCATTTAATTACGTATCTGCGGGCACAGATAGGCGCTGTAGTACTATCTTATACATTCTTTAATCTTCTCGCAAATATGATTGCGAAGCTTTATTTCAGTAAGGGACGGGTCAAAATCCGAAAGTTTTATCTCAGGTTGGACTGTTAATTTATAATTAACAGTTTTATCACCGGCATCTAACGGAAAATGATTTTTTATTAAAAAAGGAAAATCCGTTTCTATTCTTACGGGAATAATATCTACACCGGCTGCAATTGCAATTTGCGCTGCACCTTTGTGAATTTTTACATCTTCTCCCGGCAAAGTTCTGGTTCCGGTCGGAAAAATTATGATATTATAACCATCATTTAACGCTTCTACCGCTGATTTTTTGAATTCTTCCGGCTCAACATCATTTATAATATAAAGAGATTTTACAATATTTCTCATAACAGGATTTTTAAGAAGGTCCTTTTTGGCAAGACAGAGAGAAGCCGGCATATTGCCGATTAAAAGGATTATATCAATAAAGCTCGGATGCGATGCAACAACAACTTTTCCCTTTATATCGGAAATGTTTCCGTCAATATGAACCTTAATTTCCTTAGAATTTTCCATTACTGAAATAAAAAACTTCCAAGAATTTTTAATTATCCCTGCAAACTTTTCGCGGCGTTCTTTGCCTTTATATTTCAATGACAACAGAGGAAAAAGCACACAGCCGATATACAAAGCGCCGAGTGCAAATAAAATCATTTCCAGTAAAACAAGAAGCCCTCTATAAATTCTCATTTTTCTTCACCACATACAAATCGCTTACAAAAGCGTCCGTTTTTCCTTCCAAAAATGCAACTAAATCTTCAAACCCGTCTTTGGCAGGAAGATTTTCAGAATTCGCACACAACAAAAATTTACCCTTATTTGATTGTGAGGTCAACACAGAAACACTTTTTATTCCGCCGAAACTCTCAGCATAGCAAAAAAGGGATTCGCCGGATAAAATATTTTCCAGAAATCCTGCAGAAACAGACTTACTGCCGGCAGATATTGAGTTGTAACTTGTTTTAATCCCCTCAAGCAGTGAAAAAAGCCCTACCGTTGCATTGTGTACAGAGGAGCTGAAACCGGCAGGAGAAACCTCTCCCTCTTCCTTACGCTGTGTAATAAGCTTTACAACCCGCTCAAAATCCCCGTAACAGGATGAAAAAACAAGCTTTGGCGAGCCGCCTTCGTATGCACCGTAAAGTGTATACAGTCCGGCACGTCCGAATTTATTGAGCTTTCGGCGCAGCATCATAGGAATGAATGAAACATCAATTTCATCTCCCGTTACATAAGAAAACTTTTTTATATCAAAAACTACTTCGTTCATGTTATTATATTAACACAGATGTACGGATTTTCTGTACGGTTAAATTTTCAACGGAGAGCAGCCCTGCAGGCGGGCAAATGCGTTGAATTAAGAGGTATGATGATTACGATTACAAAAACAAGCGCGATTTGTTCACTTGGTGAAAATTTGGACGAAATTTTCTCTAATGCTGTTGCTGGAAATTTGACGGATTTAAAAATTGCCGCAAAACTCCCTGAAATTACAGACATAAAATACAATCTCCGCTGTAATCAAATTCTTCTGCACTGTGTAAATCAGATTAAACCTGAAATCGAAACACTTATTAAAAAATATGACAGAAAAAAAATCGGCGTGGTTATAGCAACAACAAACACCGGAATTGACAAGTTTGAAGAAACCGGCGACGCTGAATTTTTAAAAATGAGTAACCCTGCCGAATTTCTCAAAGACTATCTCGGTCTTGAAGGATTTTTCTGCGGGGTATCAACTGCATGTTCATCGGGAATTAAAGTTTTTTCAACTGCTAAAAGGCTTATGGAAAGCGGTGTCTGTGATGCCGTAATCGCAGGCGGGACAGATGAGATTTCAAAGTTTCCGACGGCAGGGTTTGCCTCGCTTGAAGTTCTCTCAGATGAACGCTCCATTCCAATGAGCAAAAATCGTAAAGGTATGAACATAGGAGAAGCCGGCGCAATATTTTTGCTGGAAAAAGACGCTGAGGGTATACAAATTCTAGGAATAGGCGAAACCTCGGATGCGTATCATGCCGCAACCCCCGACCCTGAGGGCACTCAGGCGGCAAATGCAATGAAGCTTGCACTTGATGAGGCAGGTTTAAGCCCAAAGGATATAGATTACATCAATCTTCATGGGACAGGCACAATTTCAAACGATATTATGGAAGCGAATGCTGTTTATAAAATTTTCGGAAAAGAAACGCCTTCAAGTTCAACAAAACCTCTGACGGGGCACTGTCTTGGGGCTTCGGCAAGTATTGAAACTGCTCTTTGCTGTGCGGTTCTTGAAAAAAATACCCTCCTGCCGCATATTTACGACGGCGAATACGACCAAAATCTGCCTGAAATTAAGCTTGTTCAAAAAGGAGAAAACCCCGCAAATGTCAGGTATGTTATGTGTAATGCCTTCGGGTTTGGCGGTACAAATGCCGTTATAGTTCTCGGCAAACAAACTTCTGCACTATCCTGCCAAAGCAAGATAAACTCCGCCGCTCAAGTACAACCTGAAACTTACGATCTGGCAAAAATTCTCCCGCACAATCATCCTATGATTTTGATTGATAATATTGAGGAAATCAATGTTGAAGAAGGCTATGTATCCGCCAAAGTAACAATCCGCGATGACAGTCTGTTTTTTGATAAAGAACTCAACGGAATTTCTTATATAACAGGTATAGAGTTTATGGCTCAAACTATCGGCTGTTATGCCTATTTTAAACGTGGAGAAGGTGAGCCAAAGATTGGTTTTCTGCTTGGAACTCGTTCTTACAAATGCAATATCGATAAGTTTGAAAAAGGCGAAACTTACATTATAAAGGCAAAAGAGATTTTCGGAGATAATCAGCTTGTTTCGTTTGAGTGTTTTATTTATAATAATAATATAGAGTGCGCCAGAGCAATGGTGAATGTTTACCAGCCCGAAAACGCCTCTGAATTTCTGGAATAAACGGAGAGTGTGATGGAAGAAAAACAGGTTTTGATAACAGGTTCCAGCCGCGGAATCGGCAGGGAAGCAGCCTTATACCTTGCAAAAAACGGATTTAATATAGTTTTGCACTGCAATAAAAATACAAAAATGGCAGAAGAAGTTCTCGCCCAAATCAATGCAGCCGGCGCAAAGGGTAGAATTTTGCAATTTAACATCAAAGACCGCGATGAATGCAAAAAAGTTGTTGAAAAAGATATTGAAACAAACGGCGTTTATTACGGAGTTGTTTTAAATGCGGGAATTGCTCGCGACAATGTTTTTCCTGTTATGGAAGACGATGAATGGGACGATGTTTTAAACACAAATCTCGGCGGGTTTTATAATGTTTTAAAACCAATTATAATGCCGATGATTGAAAAAAGAATTAAGGGAAGAATTATAGCTATGTCATCGGTTTCAGGGCTTTGCGGAAACCGCGGACAGGTAAATTACAGTGCTTCAAAAGCAGGGATTATCGGTGCGGTAAAAGCTTTGAGCCTTGAACTTGCAAAACGCGGAATTACTGTCAATGCTATCGCTCCGGGAGTTATCGAAACTGATATGACGCAGGACTTGCCTGTAGATGAGGTAAGGAAAATGATTCCGATGAAGCGATTTGGCAAAGCAAAAGAAGTTGCCAGCCTCGTTAATTATCTAATGAGTGAGGACGCCTCTTATATCACAGGGCAGGTTATTTCAGTAAACGGAGGGCTTTATCTGTGAGAAGAGTTGTTGTTACGGGAATGTCACAAATAAGCCCGCTCGGTGCAGACCGCGCAAAAGCTTTTGAACGGCTTGTCGCATTAAAAAATTGTGTAAAATATATGCCTGAACTTGAACAGTACACAAGGCTCAACACAAAACTGGCTGCACCTGCTGATGAGTTTGTAATTCCTTCGCACTACAACAGAAAAGTTTTAAGAACGATGGGGCGTGTCGGGGTTTTAAGCGTTGCTAGCGCAGAAGATGCCTTAAAAGACGCAGGACTTCTTGGTGATGAAATAATTACAAACGGACAAACCGGCGTCAGCTATGGTTCATCATCCGGCTCTCTGGACTGTATTATAGACTTTTACTCAATGATGGTTGACAAAGAAGTAAAAGGGGTTACATCCGGTAGTTACGTGAAAATGATGGCTCAGACCTCTTGTGTTAATATTTCTCTTTATTTTAAAACAACCGGACGCCTAATTCCGACATCCACCGCCTGTACTTCGGGCTCTATGGGGATAGGATATGCTTACGAAGCGATTAAAAACGGGTATCAGACCGTAATGATTGCGGGAGGAGCAGACGAACTCCACCCTACACAAATCGCGATTTTTGATACGCTTTATGCAACAAGCCAGAAGAACTCAACTCCTGAGCTGACGCCAACACCTTTTGACAAAGACAGAGATGGAATTGTAATTGGCGAAGGCGCCGGAACTATGATACTTGAAGAATATGAACACGCAAAAAAACGCGGCGCAAAAATATACGCGGAGGTCATCGGCTTTGGCACAAGCACTGACGGAACACATATTACAAATCCTAACCGCGATAAAATGAAATCAGCTCTTGAACTTGCGCTTCAAGATGCAAATATTTCTCCTGTTGAAATTGGCTATGTTAATGCCCATGGTACAGCTACAATTCAGGGGGATCTGGCAGAATCAAATGCCACTTTTGATATATTTAAACGCTCTGTTCCGACAAGTTCCATAAAAAGCTACACCGGTCACACTCTTGGTGCATGCGGTTCTGTGGAAGCAATTTTGACACTCGATATGGCTCATAAAAAATGGTTCTGCCCTACGATTAACCTCACCAATGTTGATGCAGCTTGCGGAAAACTCGATTATATCAAAGGCGAAGGCCGCGAGATAGATACAAATATCGTTATGTCAAATAACTTTGCTTTCGGGGGTATAAATACATCGCTTATTTTTAAGCTGAATGTTTAATCTATTTATTTAGATACTTTTGAAGTATAAGCTTTTTTAAAGCTTTTGAATATACTGCCTGTGGTTCAATCTCAAGGGCTTTATCAAGTGTTTCTACTGCGCCTTCGTAATCTTTCAACTTTTTTTGAACAACAGCTTTATAATAGAGTGCATCTATAAATTTAGGGTCAAGTTCAACGGCTTTTGACAAATCCTTTAAAGCCTGTTTTAGTTCATTCTCATCCGGATTATCAAATGCAAGAATTGTCTGCGCCCTGTTATAATAGGCATCTGTCATATCAGATTTATATTCTATGGCTTTTGTATAATTTTCATATGCAGCCTGAAGTTGATTTAAATTATGAAATACAATTCCTTTGGAAAAATACGCCAGTGCGTAGTCAGGTTTAAGCTCTACAGCTTTATCAAGAGCATCCAGTGCTTCGTCAAATTCCTTTGAGTTTGTTTTTTCAATTCCTAAGTTTGTATAATATTTATAATCATGTTCTGCTGTCATATTTTTTTCTCCTGAGTGAATGATACTTTAAAACTCTTAACTTTACAAGACAGAAAAGTGTAATAAACAACCTGCCCTTTTGTCTGATGAAAATTTTTATTTGATTTTCAATAATCAGGGTATTATGAATACCGTTAATAAATTACTTGAAGCCTTAGGGCATAATATACACTTACATTATGACAAATGGACGCAGGAACATGAATATGTGTCCGGTAATAAAAAATGGATAGCTGACATTCTGCCATGCGAATTGCTGAAACGCAGCGTAAAACATGCGGTAGAATCTATTGTTACCCTATGTGAGTGCCAGGAGTTTTTTAAAACTTTCCCGGATAATATAGAAACTCCGAATTACGGAGATACCTGGGGGCGTCTTGCTAACTATATAGAGATTAATAACAGGGCTATAGCTGAGATGCGTGGTAGTGAAACACGCAACGGAATATTAAGTTCAATAAAAATTATCCCTGCAATACCGCCTTCTGCAAAGAGCTGGGCAAACTGTATAATTCTTTCACAGATTTTTCCTAATATTTTCGGCGACGGGTATAACAAAGGTCCGTTTGAAGAAAATTCTATATATGGTATCAAGCTAAATGCCGGTTACAGCGGAAATATTATAGATTATTCAATTACAGATAAAATTTCACCGGAGGAACAATTTAAGGCATTTAATGACCTTGCGCATTTTCATGGCTTAAAAACCGGTTTCAGGACAGTAATTTCTGCCGATCAAATAAAAGTAGCATATCCGGATAGGGAGGAAGGATTTAACTGGTGTAATCCCGAGCATCAGGAAATTTTTATAAATGAGCATGTAAAACTTATTAATATGGGTTTTGAAGCAATATTTGTGGATTCTGCAAAACATATCGGCGGCTATGATTGTGAAAATTACACAGGCGTAGGGGATCTTCCTGAATATACACAGATGCAGTATATTCTACAGCAGATAAGAGCACGTTCGGGTAAGACTACTCTTAGTTTTGTAGGAGAAAAAAGCACCGGAGATTTTGAAAGATATAAAAATTTAGGGTTGACCTCTGGAACTGCATTTGTCGCACCGGATGATTTTGAGAACGTAAAGCAATGGTCTGAAAAATTTAAGTACTCAAGGGAATATGCTCCGGGTATTGAGGTTTCCAATGACAATGATGAAGGCGGCTCACGCTATGAAGATCGTTTGAACCGCATAAATACGTGCTTGTTCGGGTATGAATATCCCAGTGATAAGCTTCCTAGCTTTATGCAGATGGAAGATTTGTTTCCGCTCAGATATGATACTAGTACACATCATTTAATGATGACAAATCCTTCTTACTCAGTTGATGGAAGTCCGGAAAGCCACTGGGAAAACCTTTTTACAAAAGATGACGGCAGGGCTTACAATGCTCGCGCTGCAGAACTTTTTTTACATGCTCTAAACCTCTGACCATAGCTGCTTTTTTTATAATATAATAGCACGCGGAGGTATTTCAGGCATGTCATCGAAAATTATAAAAAAATTGTCAGACAGGTTCGAACAATTGGCGCCGTATCAGGTTATTGTATTAGGATTTTTATTTTATGTTGTGCTGGGAGTGTTTTTTATATCTCTTCCTTTTGCGCAAAAAATGAATAACGGTATTGTCAATAATTTATTTAACGTTGTTTCAGCAATGTCAACAACGGGGCTTACTACAGGAATTATTAATGATATGTATACAAAGTTCGGGCTTATTGTACTTCTTGTCCTGATACAGCTCGGGGCGGTGGGTTATATGACGCTGACCTCCTTCTTTATAATCTCAGGAAGCAACCGGTTATCAACATACAGGGCAAAAATTTTAAGTGCGGAGTTTCCGCTTCCTGATTGCTTTCATATAAAAGATTTTATTAAGAATATTGTTTTATACACTTTTTTTATAGAATTAATCGGGATACTTCTTTTATGGTGGCAGTTTGAAAAACTGGGTTCTCCAACTCCGTTGTGGTCTGCTATATTCCATGCAATATCAGCTTTTTCAACAGCAGGCTTTAGTATATATTCAAACGGGCTGGAAGGCTTCAGGGATAATATTGCAGTAAACCTTGTTATAACTTTTCTTTGTTATGCAGGGGCTACCGGTTTTATTGTTCCTATGGATGTTTATCGGAGAGTTACTGGTAAAAGTTCGGAAATAACATTCACAACCAAGGTAATTTTATTCCTTACAGCAGTTGTTGCTGTTTTTGGAACTATTTTTTACCTTATCGGTGAACATTCCAGTGTGTTGTCTGCCTTTTTTCAGGTAATGTCAGCTTCTACAACTGCCGGATTTAATACAGTACCTATAGGACGCTTGGCGCCTGCTGCTTTGTCTGTTTTAATTCTGGCTATGGTTATCGGGGCATCTCCTAGCGGTACAGGCGGAGGTATAAAGACTACCGGAGTAAGCGCACTTATCGGAGTTGTTGCAAGTGTTATGCGCGGGCATCCTGAGCATATTACGCTTTTGAAAAGACATATTCCTTTGAATAGAGTTTTTACTGCTGTTGCAGCTGCTTTTACTTATCTTTCTTTCTTGGGAATTTCTGTTTACTTCTTATGCTTAACAGAGCATTTTTCTTTTATGGAACTCTGTTTTGAAGCTTCGTCCGCACTGGGAACTGTGGGGCTCAGTATGGGGATAACTTCCGGTTTGACATGGATCGGAAAGCTTATTATCACTGCAACGATGTTCTTTGGGCGTGTTGGTCCGCTGACCCTTGGTATTGCATTCTTTAAATCAAGCTCTAATGTTGTTCCTAAAAAATCAGATTTAGCTACATAAATTTAAGTATAAGGACATCTTGTAATAATATCCCTGCCATGAGAGTCCAACCCTCCGGTAGGGATTAAATTAAACTTTGCTGCTGCTGCGTCAATGTAGGGAAGCAGTGATAAAGTTCTCTCACCCTCATAAGAACCGTAATGTCCTTCATAAAAACAGGCTCTTTCAGTGCCTGCTGATTTAAAATTTTTGAAAATATTGGTAAAAATATTTTCAGGATTATCCTTAATATTTCTAACATTTGTCCTTGCAGGATGGGCAACAGACATATAGCCGTAATCCAGACTTGATATAAATTTTACGGTTTCTTCAAACTCCGAAAAAGCTTCCGGTATTTCATCCATTGTTGGATGGGCTTTTTCATAAATAGATTTTGCCCTTTTAATAACGATTTCTATTTCCGTAGGAATTTCCGGCAGCTTGCAGTTTATATACTGTTCAAGGGCTTTTTTATATAGCTTGTAGTATGGTTCTGAGCTTTTAAAAATTTGTTTAAACGCTCTTATGGGTTTTTCATATGTAAAGTCTGCTTCAGGAAGGTAGAAGTTATGAAGGATTTTGCCGGAAGTATATTTCATTAAAGGTCTTTTTACTTCATCAAACCCTTTTGCTATCATTTCATGAACCAGTGCAGCTTCAGAAAGCGTAAATTCAAAGCCCAATTCTTCTGACAGGTTTTTATTCAAATTTTTTATTGTTTCATTAGTCAGTTCTAGCTTTAAACGGCTTTTTTCTTTTAAAAATTCATTTAATCTTACATCATAAGGATTTATTCCATATACAAGTAAATGTATTGCAACCGGAGCAGTCTGGTTTTTTAGTTTTGTTTCTACGGTTGATATTTCCAGACCGGGTATAAGTTTAAGGTGTTGAAACCTGTCCGGATTATTTTTAAATATTTCAAAAGCTTCTTTGGCGCCATCAATTGTGTCGTGGTCTGTTATTGCAAGCATAAACGGGCTGCCAAATTTTGAATTATATCGTGCAATAGCTTCTGCATGGCGCATAATAGTTTCTGTATCTGATGCTCCATCCGAATTTTGGGTATGTACGTGCAGGTTTGCGGTAAAAAGTCCGTTTTTTAAATTACAAAAATTGTGGCTGTCCAGAATATATTTGTTTTTACGGCATCCAGGCAGGAAATTTTTCTTTTCCTGATGTCGTATATAATCTTTAAATTCTTCGGCTCCTGTAATTCTATTACATTTTAGTTCTTTTTTATAGGCTTCGTCCATAACTCTATTTTTGCATGAAAAAAATTTTGCAACAATTTTTACTAATCTGCGTCAAATATTTTATAGTAGCATTTACACTTATTTTGAAGATGAGAGAGGTTTTTATCTATGAATTTGGAAACTACTACCAGGTGTCTTGATACGCTTTACAGTGACTTTACAACTTCTGCGGCTGCTGAAGATGATGAAATCTTAGAGATAGACACAGATGAGTTGGATGAGGATACTCCTGTGAAAACATTCAGTTCTATAGCAAAAGAGGATGATATTTTACAGATGTATCTTAAAGATGTTGGTAAAATTAAGCTTTTAAATTCTAAGGAAGAAAAGCAGCTTGGGAAACAAATAAAAGAGGGAGAGGACAAAAAAGCCGAGATTGCAAAGCGGAAACTTGTCCAGGCAAATCTTCGCCTTGTTGTAAGTATTGCAAAAAAATATATCGGGCAGGGTGTGCTTTTTATGGATTTGGTGCAGGAAGGCTCGCTCGGGCTTATTAAGGCTGCTGAAAAGTTTGATTATTCAAAGAATTTTAAATTTTCAACCTATGCAACATGGTGGATTAAGCAAACTATTATGAGGGCTATTGCTAATAATTCAAAAACTATAAGAATTCCTGTTCATATGGCTGACAAAATCCGCAAATATAAAAAGATGTATTCCGCGCTTGCCTTTGAACTGGGAAGAGAGCCTACTGATGCTGAAATAGCTGATAAACTCGGATTAACCGTAAAAAATATTCAGGCTGTAAAAAAAGCAATTATAAAAGAACCAATAAGCCTTGAAACTCCTGTTACCGATGACTTGTGCGTTGGCGACTACATTGAAGATAAAAGTTATAATGCTCCTGATGTTCAGGCAAAAAATAATGCTATGAAAGGCAGTATAAATCACCTGCTAAGTACATTAAACGAGCGCGAACAAAAAATTATAAACTGCCGTTTCGGGATTAACGGGGAAACCCAGATGACGCTTGAGCAGCTTGGAAAAGCCATGGGGTATTCAAAAGAAAGAATAAGGCAGTTAGAAGACCTTGCTCTTACAAAAATGCGCCACAGAAAAGAATTGCTGCATTTTAGAGATTTTATTGAGGATTAATTTAAAGGCGAAGCAGCTGCTTCGCTTTTTTTTATGCGTTTACAAGAGATTTTGCAAATTCTATGGATTGTTCGTTAATATCTCCTCCGGCAAGTTCTGCAAGCGCCTTAATTCTGTTTTCGCCGGTTAATACATAAACTTCAACTTTTGTTTCATCAGACTGGGATTTACGTACATAAAAATGTTTGTCTGCTTTTGACGCAATTATCGGCTGGTGGGTAATCAGAATAATCTGATGATATTTGGCAAGCGCCTTTATTTCGTCCGCAACACTTTGCGAGGCTTTGCCGGAAATACCGGTATCAATTTCGTCAAAGATTACAGTATCAATATCATCGGATTGTGCAAATATAGCCTTTATCGCAAGCATTACACGCGAAATTTCACCGCCTGATGCTACTTTTGCAAGAGGCTTTAAATCCTCTGATACGTTTGTGGAAATTAAGAATTCAACATTGTCTGCACCGTCTGGTGAAAGGTCTTTCGCGCTGACTGATATTTCAAAGCGTGCTTTAGGAAGTTCAAGATGCTCAAGTTTTTCTTGAATATAAACAGAAAGCACTTTTGCATAATCCTGACGTTTCTCTGTAATGACCGCGGCTTTTTCAACCAGTTCCGCATGAATGCGGGAAACTTCTTTTTCCAGTTCCTCGATATTTTGTGTTGAAAATTCTATTCCTGCAAGTTCTTCTGCCAGCTTTTGTCCTGTTGAAATTACTTCAGCAAGCGTTCCTCCGTATTTTCTTTTTAATTTATCAAGCAAAAAAAGCCGTTCCTGTATTTCATTAAGCCTTTCTGTATCATTATCCAGATTTTGGCTGTAATCCCTTAATTCAGAGCCTGTATCGCGTAATCTCTCTATTGCATCTATAAGGTTTTGTTCAAGTTCTTCAAGATTTTTATCCATTGATGCTGCTTTTGATATATTTTGTTTAATTTTACCTAGTGCTTCCATTATTGAGCCGTCGTCACCGTTTATTGCCCAGTATGATGCTCCGGTTAATTCTTTTAGTTTTTCTGCATTTTCAAGAACTTCAAGTTCATTGTTCAATTCTTCATCTTCGGTTTCAGATTGAATTTCAGCAGCTTCAATCTCGTCTACCTGAAATTTTAAAAATTCTATCTGTGATTCTGTTGTATCTGCTGAAGTTTTTGCTTTTTCCAATAAATTTTTTGTATCAAGATATTTTTGATACAGTGTTTTATATTCTTCAAGGTTGTTGCCGTAAACATCTTTTGCATAATTATCGAGCAGATTTATATGATATTTGGGCTGCATGAAAACATATGTCTGGTGTTGTGAATGTATGTCCAGAAATAGTGATTTTATCTGTTTCAAAAAGTCCTGATTTATTAGAGTTCCATTTAATCTGGTACGCACAGAACTTTGTGTAATTTCTTTTGAAAGTATGATTTCAGACCCGAAGTCATCAATTCCATTTTCTTCAAAAAGCTGTTTCAGGTTATGTTTATCATTTTCAATGGTAAGTTCAATAACCGCTTTATCACAGCCATTTTTGATTACCTCTTTTGAAACACGCGACGCGAAAGCAAGATCAATAGCACTAATTAAAATACTTTTACCGGCACCTGTTTCTCCGGTAATCACATTCAAACCTTCATGAAAATTCGCTGTTAGTTCGTCTATTAAAATGTAATCCTTTAACTTCAACTGCCTGATCATAATTACAGAATATCGCAAAACCTGAAATGTAGCAATATCTTAATTTTGCTTAAAATTTTTAAAGCTTATAAGGGTAATCATCTTTAAATTCCCAATTGTCGATTTCTAAAAGACTTGAACAATAAGCCGGATTGCTTTTACAGCTCCGTAAGGCATTTTCTCTTGTAGGAGTTTTATCTCCGCGGTATGTACACCAGCCTTTATTTGAGCACCATTCAGTAATTGTCTTGTCGCAGGCGAGAAATCGAAATTTGTCGTAACCCTCTTTATTTGGTCTGTTATCTCCGTTCACATCAAAGATTATGTCCATGCATCTTCCCTTGGCAATGCTGAAAAAACTCCCGTCTGTAAAATAAATTAGTGCGCTGCCGGACAAATTAGAACCTATTTTTAAATACTTTAGATATGGTGCAAAATATTTTTTTACGAATTCCTCAGGAACCAAAGACATATCCCAGCTGTTTACATTTCCATTGTCATTTTCTGAAAGTATAAGTACCTGTGCCATCATGGAGTTGAATTTTTTTAACCTTGCTGCAGCTTCCTGTCTTTTAAATTTGGCTATAACTGATGGAAGTGTCATTGATGCTACTACTCCTATAATACCCAGTGTTATTAGAACTTCTGCAAGTGTAAATGCACGTTTATTCATGTCTTATCCCTCTTTAAAAATATTAAATATATATATTTATTTTAAACTTATATGTTTAATAATGTCAAGTCATTTTTGTATTTATGTAAATACATCATTTTAATATGCAATGATATTAATATGAGGATAGTTACTGAATTAAAAGAAATTTTGTACCAGAAGGGTTTGACGCTTAAATTTGTTGCAGAAAAACTAGGTAAACGTCTTGGTAAAACTTATACTCTTGCTAATCTTTCAAATAAACTGCGTAATGAAACTATTACATATCGAGAAATGAAAATAATCGCAGAGATTATCGATTGTTCTCTTGAAATAACTAAAAAATAAAAAGGGACATATACTGTCCCTTCGTAAATGGAGTTTAAAAAATTATAAGGTAATTTTTTATGAACCTACCAAACGCAATGCTTCTTCAAGAAGCTCTTTGTTTGATGAAATTAGTTTGTTTGAAATTTCAAGCTGTAATTTTGCCATCTGGAAGTATGAAATATTTCCTTTAAAGTCCGCGTTTGACATTTCTATCAGGCTTGAACGAATTTCACCGCAACCCAGCAGTGGTTTTCCGGACTCTTCTGTTTCGATAAAGTAGCCGTCTTTTATTTCGTAAAGGGCTGCTGCATTATGGAAGTTTCTTGTTGTAATTCTGTAAAGAGGAACTGTACGTTTTCCGTTATCTGCCTTACCATATATTGTTCCATCGCTTTTTATTTCGTAATCGTCATATTTACCGAGATATTTCCCGTTATTAGGATCAATCCACATTTTTATGTTGGTTGTCGGAATATCAAGGGCTCCGCCTTTTAGTGCGGTTTCCTGATAAAGGTCGGCGCTGATTGATTTTGTTCCTTGCATAATTTCACCTTTATCATTTAAGATGTATCCTTGTACGGTATTGCCGTTTTTAGCTCTGTAAACACCTTCGCCGTCAAATGTAAATTCGCCTAACCTTGTGTAAACACTTTTACCTTCCGGGGTTTTGGTCAGGAAGAAGCCTTTACCTTCTAAAAAGAGGTTTTCATTAGAAGTCCCCGGTGTTGATTTGCCCTGGCTGACCTTTTTGTCGTAATCATCCGCAATTGCACCGCCGAGGAAGGTTTTAAAATTTACCTGTTTTTCTCTGAAACCTGGTGTATAAATATTCGTCATGTTATCGGCAATGACATCCATCCAGTTCTGCGTTGATTTTTGTGTGTTAAGTGCGGTTACAAAGGAATCATTCATGACCGTTCTCCTTATTATTTTGTTTTTTCTGTTCTTCTTTATCCTGCTTTGATTTTGAATAATTTACATCACCATAGGCAATGTTTTCTTCATTAAATCTGTTTTTCAAAAATTCAATATTGTTTCTCAGGTAATTCTCCACAGCTTTATCGCCCGGGATAAAGTTTGCATTAATTTTGCCTTCCTTATCTACTTTTATAATGACGGAAACATCTTTGTCAAAATCAATTCTGAAAGGCTGGTTTGTTTTAGCGGATTCCTGCAATGCTGCAATAAGAGCTGCTGAAGCTTTTGCGGTTGATTGAACCTGCTGTATATTACCGCTGTCAAGTGCCTTTTGAAATTCGCTTGCAATACTCTGATTAGACATATCAGTATTTTTTACCAGATCTGCAAAGAAGAGCGCATCTCCGTCAGACATTTGAATATTTGTGTAGTCTACGGATGCCGGTATATTTGCAATTTCTGCCCTGCTTGTCGCCTGCATTAAATTAAATCCGAACATACCGCCGTTTGCCTGTAAATAAGCTTTAACTTCATCAGAAAGCGAAGAAAAATTCCCGCTTTGTATTTTCATCATATCAGAAGTGCTTATTTCGCCTTTGTAGGTTTGTTGATTCTGATTTTGCCCGTTCTGGTTATTTTGCGATTGATTGTTTTGGGAATCATCCTGGTTATTATTATCAATTTTATTTTCTTTATTTTCTACTTTTTTGTCATCATGTTTTGCTGTTACTTTATCATTATCAGCATCTTCTTTTTCTGTTTCTTTTACTTCAGTTTTAGTTTCTTCGCCGGAGGCTGTGTTTAACTCATCTTTAAAAGATTTTCCGCTTTGGTTTGTTTTCTGTATCTTAGCGGAATTGCCCAGCTCTGACTTTTGGAATATTGCAGTTGCTGCGTTTGATGAAGTTTCGATATTCATTTATAAATTTTCCTCCAGTTGTGCTAATTGCCTTAATACTTCTTTTTCTTCCTCTTCTTGTTTTTCTTTGCTTTGTGCAAAAAATCGGGTGACGCCAAGTTCGGAAAATTGTTTTAACTCTGCGGCTTTTTCTTCGGCAATATAAGCTTCTCTATTCTTCTCTTTGTGTTTTTCCAGAACTTTCACACCCTGTTCCAGCTTAATCAGTTTTTGCTTTTCTATATCAAGCCGGCGTTGTGCTTCCTGCCTTATTTGCTCCAATTGTTCGGCTTTCTCCCAGAGGTGTATTAAATACTTATCATATGTTTCATACATCATAGGATTTGCCTGCCGCATATTTATTTGAGTGTCGCGTATCTCTTCGTTATTTTTGCGGATATTTTCTTCTGCTTCAAATACTGCCTGCTGTGCTTTTTGTACTACCTGCAGTTGTTCTTCTTTTTTTCTGATTCTGAAGTCCAGAATTTTTTGTAACCTGTAACGAAAAGGCATTTTAGACTACACTCTCTTGCCATTATTATGATGGTTAATGACCGGTGTTGAAACATCTAAATGTATGATATGTATTTAATGATTATTTATTATTAGTCAAGTATTTTTACACCAAACCCGCTGCCCATTTGATTATTTCTGTGATACCAGCCGCGGTTTCCGTAATAATCGGTCTGCCTGCCGTTAGGGGCGTAATAAGGTCTGTGCCAGTAAGGACTTACCTGCGGAGTTACTCCGGTTGTTGTTCCAAAAACCATTGACCCTAAGGTGCTTCTAAGACCCTGCCATCTGCTCTGGCGCGGTACGGGCATAGATGAATAACTGTCAGTATAACTGCTGTTATTATTATAATTGACTATAATATTATTTAAGCGTTCATCGAAAGGTCTGTTGGGATAAGTTCGGTTGAATACGCTTTGTTCAAGACGGTTAATCCTTGCATTCGAGTTCTGGCGTTCATATGTTTTCCCGAAAATTGAACGTTCCATTTCCGTAAGTTTATTGTTATTTATGCTGTGCAGCGGCTGAACATTGTCTGCGCTGAAATAGTTATAATTTGGCGTCTGGTAGGTTCTTACGACATGCCTTGTTCCTGCAAAAGCTCCTTCTATACAAAAAATAAGCCCGACTAATAACAACAGTAATTTTTTCATAATCTTCTCCTCTGATTTGCTTTGAGGATAGCTGATTTGTTTGTGTTTTTTATTCCCTGATAAGGCTATTTTAAATAATGTAAAAGAATTTTACAAACTAATCAAAGTTTATTTTGTATATTATAATATTTTTATGAAAAAGAAAGTTATTGCATATCTGCATACCCATTGGGACAGGGAATGGTACAGAGAATTTGAAGTATTCAGACTGAGGCTTTTGAGGGTTTTTGACAATGTTCTGGAGATGCTTGAAAACCGTAAAATCCCGTCATTTTATTTTGACGGACAGGTTTCTGCGCTGCTTGATTACCTGGAAATGCGCCCTGAAAGAGAAAAAGATGTTAGAAAGTTTATTGCAGACAAAAGGCTTTTTATAGGTCCCTGCTATACGCTTGTAGATGAATTTCTTACTGACAGAACTGTATTTGAAAAAAATTTAGAGATAGGGCTTAGAATTTCAAAAGACTTTGGCTGTACTGAGTTCATCGGTTATCTTGCCGATACGTTTGGGCACAGCAGAAATATTCCGCCTTTGTTTAAAAAGTTTGGTATTGATAAATGTGTTGTCTGGCGCGGATGCGGTGATATTCCGTCAGAGTTTACTTTTAACGGGATAAAAACAGTTAACCTTATCAGAGGTTATTTTATGGATATATTTTCAGCCAAAATGTCCATAGAGGAAAAGGCGCAGCTGCTTAAGGAAAATCTTGATAAAATTGCACAGATGTCTTCCGATGTCCTGCTTTTGCCTGTTGGAGCGGATCATCTGGGCGTGGAGCCTGATATTGATGAGCAGATAGCAAAAGTAAATAATCTTTTAGCGGATTATGAAATTACACTCGGGTCGCCTTTTGAATATTTTGAACTCGTCAAAGATAATTTCGGCAGGTTTGAATGGAATGATGAACTGCGTGATAATAGCAAGACTTTTATTCTGCCCGGAAGCTATTCTGCGCGTATGAAGCTTAAGCAGTATAATATTAAATGTACATATCTCCTTTCAGAAGCGGACAGGCTTCAAAAGGAACATGGAAACGCTTATCGTAATGTTATTGAGTATGCTTATAAGTTATTATTAAAAAATCAGGCTCACGATGGTATTTGCGGCTGTTCGACCGATTTGGTCCACAGGGAAAACATTACAAGATATGAAAAAATTCTCCAGATAGCAAATACAATTATTGAAGAACTGCGGCTTAAGCATAAATCCTCAGATGCCCATGAATTTGAGAGTACAGAGCTGAAACCTGACTGTGATGTTATATCGCATTTTAGAGGGTTTGAGAGCAGTCTTTTGTATGACACACAGCGGATTCCGGTTACAGAGGATTTCACTGATATTTATGTACTTCGCAGGAAAACTAAAACCTCAGCAGACTTAAAGCTTGATGTGATTAAAAATCTGGATGGAACAACCGGTTTAGAGATTACAAGCGGTACCAGAAAAGTTGGCGTTGAGTTTTACCGCTGTAGAGATGAAGGTGATACCTATAACTTCGGACCTGTTGAGGATGATAAAGGAGAAAAAGCAGAAATCCTGTCTTCATCAGAACATGACGGTAAATTGTTAATTAAAACAAGCTTTTTTGATGTTAGTGTTAGTTTTCATGAACTTATTAACTTTAGTATAAAATGGAATAATACCTTAAAAAATCATTTATGGCAGGTTCGTTTTATTCTGCCGGAACCTGTTCATACAACCTTTTCTGAGGACATGAATACTATAATAGAAAGGAAATTCAATCCTTTTTATGATATTAGAAAAAATCTTCCAAAAAAACGCGGTATTGAGGCAAAAACTAACTTTGCTCCAATGCAGAGATATGTCGGCGCTCAGGGGGTTGGGATTATTACAAAAGGGCTTACCGAGTACGAAGTATTTGAAAATACGCTCTCTGTTACACTTTTGAGAAGTGTTGGGGTAATTTCAAATCCTAAAAATCCGGCGCGCTCAACTCCTGCGGGTCCGCCTCTTGAAGTTCCTGATGCACAGCAGTTGGGTGAAAATATTGCTGAGTTTTCCGTCGGCTTCTTCGATAAAGACGACTATGAAAAGTTTGTCACACTTGTGTTTCCGAAAATTGTGCTGTAGAAATGTTAAGAAGTGTAAATATATGGTGTGTATATAGCAATTATATAAAGTGAAAATACTTTATTAATATGTA
>ULUV01008527.1_pt1 | contig 109049 bp, 119 predicted proteins | sample 1958921 | NCBI WGS metagenome assembly ULUV01 (sample SAMEA4835772, study PRJEB28245) | human gut metagenome | biome: gut microbiome; material: fecal sample | place: Denmark | collected 2008
TCGCTGCTTCGCTCATATTGAAAACATTTAACGACAATCCCTACTTATAAATAGTTTGTCTTCCCTAAATATCCAAAAAAAGATCATTTAAGCCCCCTTTTGAATCTTAACATCCCTGTATGTCACATTTCCGATTGACTTAGCGAACATATCGTAGAAACGATACGTTTCACTTGCTTCTCTCATATTGTAGCGATAGATAGCCTCATCAACGTACCTTTGAAAGTATGCTTTGGAAACAAAATGATAGGTGCCGAACACCATGCGCTTGAAGGGTCCCCAAAAGCCTTCAATGCTGTTGGTGGTAATACCTTTTCCATTGGAGAACTGCTTCTTACCATGCTCGATCACATCATGTGCATACCCCATCTTGCCAAGACCGGAATATGATATCAACTCATCAGTGAACAGGTGAGCATTGTCTGCGCAGAACTGCTGAATGTATGGCTTAAGTGTCTCCGACTTGGCATCTTTTACCACGAAGGCATGGGCAAGGCCCTTGCGGGCAACCATGCCGAATATGGGAGTCTTGGTCTTGATGGAACGTCCCTGAGTATTTGCGGTTTTCTTGCACTCATGCTTGTTGGTCTCCCTGCCGCCGAGATACATTTCATCCAATTCCACCTCACCTTCAAGTGCGCCGGAATCATCCTGAGCAAAAAGAGTTCGCACCTTATGGAGAATGAACCATGCTGTCTTCTGCGTGATGTTCAGGTCTCGGGATAATTGGTGTGACGATACGCCTTTCTTGTGGTTGCTGATTAAGTACATCGCCATAAACCATTTGACGAGGCTTATCTTGGTGTTCTCGAATATGGTTCTCACTAAGACGGAAAAACTCTTGTGACACTTGCCACAGATATACCTGCCGTCGCTGCGGGTGTAGCAGTGGTGCTTACCGCAATATGGGCAGACCACATCACCGTCTGCCCAACGTGATTGGGCGATGGCTTCCTTGCATTTCTTTGGAGTATCGAAACACAGCGCTATCTCTACGAGCGAGTTGAATTTGGCGAAGTTTATCATAACAAAAATCCTAAGTCTATGGATGTCCATTGTATTATACATCTTAAACTTAGGATTCTTTCACTTAAAGTCCAGTATTTTATGAATTTACGGATTTTTTGTTGCCATCACGTATATCGTTCCTTTTTTTTATTTGACCTCCGCTCATTCACGGGCATGGTGACGATCTATGCGTCCCATGATGAATAGCTTGACGAGTCCCTGTTTGCTACGGATGTCCGTAAGGGCTCTGTGGCCATCGATTAAGAACGAGAGATGGGCAGGCAACTGCCCGGGCAGTTCTTTTTTTTAGAACAATGCAAATGTCGTCATTTGAAAACCTGGCCGCATACGCGACAGAAGATAGAATCATTCGTTTGATTGCCAAAGAACGGGGCAAATACACTGCCAAGAATGGAGGTCCCTCCAACCCGTTCAAGAATGACATACTCTTCAATCAGATCAGGTCAATGTGCCCTCCACACAGCTTATGGCACAATCCTGGCCGCGGCAAACTCCCCAAGAAAGCGACTCATGGACTTGCCAGATGGACATCAAGGAAGAAGCGCGCATCCGTGCGGGTATGTCAGGCAATCAAAAAGTACATGGCGTCAATGCCGGAAGCGGATTGGGTGGTAAATCTTCAGGCGTTTGTCCGCTCCGTACAAGATTGCTTTGCCCATCCGGAAAATATAACGCTGGAGTCGCCGCAGATACTTGCAAAGTTCAAAGAACAGGATCCGGAAACAAAAGACTTCATCTACCGTCCGATATGCAAATATTCAGACCTCAGGACGAAGATTGTCTTGGCATTGACATATCACTATATCTTGGACAAGTTCGATAGATATTTTCATGACAATATGCTGTTCATGCGTGCGACACAGCGTGTCAGTGACAATGAATATAAAGTTCCTGATTTCATGGATGCCATTGATCTGGTGTCCGACTATCGGAAGCGGAACAATGACTGTCAAATCTACGTGGGGGAGTGTGATATCCAGAAATTCTATGATATCCTGAATCACGACGTCATACTTGAATATTTTGAGGACCTGTTCGAAGAGGCAAAGAAGAGAACCGGAGCTGCCGATTCTGATTTCGATGCGCTGCGCAGTATTATCCGCAAGTATCTGGCTTCCTACAACTATCCCGACCACGTGCTGATGAAAAATGATGACGCGCAATTCTGGGCAATAGAGACTGCACGTTGGAAAACTGATGCGACACCTGACCCGGTCTGTCGCTTCAAATGGGTAAGCGAAAAAGAATTCATCTCTACGGGCTGTTATAAAAAGGACGATTTCGAAGCTGCAAAGACTTCCGGAAAACTGGGAATCCCTCAGGGCGGCGCCCTTTCCGGAATCATTGTCAATGTCGTTATGCGCGTGGTGGACAGGCCGATCGTCTCACCCGTAGATAAACAGCGCCTTTTTATTCGGTATTGTGATGATATCCTTCTGCTGCATACTGACAGGAATCAATGCGCCAGGTACCTGGAAGCATATTATAAAGGCTTGATTGACTGTAAGTTGGTTCCGCATCTCCGAAAAAATGTGTCCGAATGCAAGAATGGCGTCAAAACACGTTCAGATTTCTGGAGGCAGAAGTCAAAGAATGTTTATTTGTGGGGAAAAGGGGAAGGAGATGCTTCAGAATGGATAGCATTCGTAGGGTATGAGATGCGTAGAAAAGGAGAAATCCGCATAAGGAAAGATAAAATAGATGCAGAATTCAAGCGCATTGCCAGACGTTATTACAATATCATATGTTCAAAGGCTGTTACATCCGGCGAACCACTCTCCGTGGAACAGCAGGATAAACTGATGGCCCGCATGGATACTCTCGCAGACAATATACGCGATTATGAAAAGGCTGGCAACAATGTCTTTACACGTTCGCAGGCCCGTTGTCTGGACAAGTACCTGTACCGCAAGTCGCGCCAGGCAGCCGGTAAAATCGGCATTAAGGATCGCGATCTGCGCAAATATGCTGCCCGCAACCGTGTCACCTATCTCGAAAAAGTGAAAGAATCTTGACGGTCCGTGTTCCGTTATTTCACAGATATTCCGCGAAATTTTATAACTTTGGCGCGTCATAACTGCAAAACTATAGATTTTTTTATGAAACGAACACGGATTTGCCGTTTCTTGGCAGTCCTGACGATGATTTCGTCAAACCATTTTTCTGCGTTTTCAGCAGAACTTTCAGACTCATTCAAAAAGAACATTGTACTGGATTCAGTATCGGTTACGGGTGCAAGAGTGCCTATGGCATTGGGCAAGAGCACACGAATCGTGACATTGCTGGACAGCACGGCGGTAGCGTCCCTGCCGGTGGTAAGTGTCAATGACGTGCTCAAATATGTGGCAGGCATCGACGTGCGGCAGCGAGGCGACATGGGCGCGCAGACGGATATTTCCATGCGCGGCGGTACGAGCGACCAGGTGGCCGTCTTCCTTAACGGCATCAATATCTGCGACCCGCAGACAGGCCACAATGCAGTAGATTTCCCTTTTGATGTCAATGACATTGACCATATCGAGGTCCTTTCCGGGCCGGCAGGCGTGGCTTACGGTTCGTCTTCCCTTGTCGGGGCCATCAACATTGTCACGAAAAAGCCTGTGGGAAAGGAAGTTGCGGCGTATGTCGAAGGCGGCTCCTATGGCTATTTCAATGGCGGAGCACGTCTGGGCATCGTCACGGGAAAAGTCACAAACCAGATTTCAGCAAGTTATCTGCGCTCAGACGGTTTCAGCCGCAATGCTGACGGGGGCCTGAATACCGACTATGAGACGGTCAAGGCTTATTATCAGGGCGGTTTCACTTCTGCAAAGGCGGATGTGGACTGGTTTACCGGCATAAGTCTGCGCGATTTCGGCTCCAATACATTCTACAGCGCCAAGTTCGACAACCAGTTCGAGCATACATTCAAGTCTTTCGTGGCTGTCAAGGCCCAGACAAAGGGTTTTGTGAAACTCAGGCCTGAATTCTACTGGAACCGTGGGCAGGACAGGTTCGAACTTGTACGCGGCGATGAATCCAAAGTTCCGTTCAACTATCACCGTACCAGTGTTTTAGGTGGCGGATTGACGGCCTGGATAGAGACCGTGGCAGGCAAGACCGCGCTCGGTGCCGATGTCCGAGATGAAGACATTATCAGTACCAATCTTGGTGAAGATCTCGAGTCTGTCAAGAAAGTAGGGAGGGCCGAGTACAAGAAAGGGCTCAGGCGCACGAATTACAGTATCTATCTCGAACACAGTTACGAATACCGCAATCTGGCTGCTACGGCAGGTGTGGCGGCGGTGAAGAATACCGGAAATGACGAGCCTTTCAAGTTCTATCCGGGAGTGAATCTGAGTTACCGCTTTTTGGGCGACTGGAAGGTGTATGCATCGTATAACTCTTCATTGAGAATGCCTACTTTTACGGAATTGTATTATTCCGTGGGCGGACATCAGGCCGACAAGAATCTGAAGGCAGAGAAAATGCAGTCTGTGGAAGGCGGTCTGAAATTCTCGAGGCCGTGGCTAAATGCCGTTCTGACAGTATATTACAATATGGGACGCAATATGATTGACTGGACCAAGGACTTGTCGGAAGGGGCCAATGCAGAGTGGCGTTCTGGCAATTATACCAGGGTCAATGCCTTCGGTCAGGAGCTTTCCGCAAGGGTGAATTTCCCGGCATTGCTTGTCCGTGATGATTTCTTCCTGAGAAATCTGGATGTCGCGTTCAGCCACATTGACCAGGACAAGAAACTTGGAGCGGATGTGCAGTCTAAATATGCATTGGAATACCTTAAATATAAGGTGGTGGTGAAGGCCGGTTTCCATATCTGGAAGGGCTTGTGCGCAGATGCTTCGTGGAGATGGCAGGACAGGGAAGGCAATTATGAACTCTTCGAGAACAAGGTCTCCAAGGGAATGGTGCCGTATCGTCCATATTCATTGGTCGATGCGCGTGTGTCATGGAGCGAGGTGCGTCGCGGAATTTCCTATAATATATACGCTGAGGTTAACAATGTGCTGAACCACAAATATTTCGACTATGGCAATGTGCCTCAGCCGGGTATAATTGCCAAGGCTGGACTTATAGTGGGCTTCGGCCGCAGATAATGAACGAAATGGAACTGACTATTACTACTCCGCGGGGAGATATCTTCGCCATATATACAGAGGGAGACGCTTCTGAATCAATGTTCCCGGATGACGACTCCGGGCGTGGACCGAAGCCGTTGGTGATACTGTGCCACGGACTGATGATGAACTGCAGGCAGAATCCGATTATGGGTTTTGCCTCCAGTCTCAACAAGGCCGGATATGATACGCTGCGTTTCGATTTCCGTGGAAGCGGACTCAGCAGCGGCGATATCACTGAAATGACTCCGCTTACGGAAGTGGATGACTTGAAGGATGTTGTCGCACACTACAAGTACAGACGTATCGTGCTCTGCGCCCATTCGTTGGGCGGTCTGGTTTCATTGATGACAGCTGCCGAGGACCCGTCAATTTCAGCATTGGTCCTGTTGGCTCCGGCAGTGAACATTGAACTGGATTCCAGGGCCGGGCGTGTTGCCATCGAGACTTTCGATCCGGTCAATATCCCTGAATTTGTGGAGGTCTGGGGCTCAAGGCTTTCGCGGTCTTACTTCACCATAGCGCAAAATTTGGGGATATTTGAAAGAATAGCCAAATACAAGGGGCCTGTCTGTGTTCTGATGGGTGAAAGGGACAGGATCGTGGAGCTGAATCTTTCCGAAAAACTGCAGGAGGCATTGCCGCAGGCTCAGATTCATGTCATTCCTCATGCTGACCATCTGTTTTCCAGAGGTATCCGTCTGAAGGCTGCATCTGTTGCTGTGGATTTCCTTCGCAATATTTAAGGGCCCACTTATACGTTTTAGGCGGAAAATAGTTAAATTAGCAGTTTGTCAGCGGTGTGCTGGCAAGACCTGTTATTAATAATCAAGATATGGTAAGATTTGTCCAGGAGCCGGCAAGAGACATTCCGGTGAAAGATGAGGTAGATATTCTGGTTGTCGGCGGAGGCCCTTCCGGAATTATGGCAGCAAGGGCTGCGGCCGGTAAAGGGTTGAAAGTCATGCTTATAGAAAGCAGGGGATATGTAGGTGGCAATCTCACCATCGGTCTCCCGATTCTGGGTTTTCTCGGAAGGAAGGGAAATCAGGTAGTCGAAGGCCTGCCCCAGATGCTTATCGACAGATTGCGCGCGAAGGGCAAGGCGTCTGAACATAAGCCTTGCAAGAATCACGTCAGTCTGACCATCATTGACTCGGAAGAGGTAAAGGATGTGGCTCTCGGAATGCTCGAGGAAGTAGGCGTGAAAATTCTGTTCTACGTTTTCTGCTCAGATGTCATCAAGGAGGGCAATGAGGTGAAGGGCGTGATAGTCGAGAGCAAGGAAGGCCGTGAAGCGATTCTTGCGAAAACCGTCATTGACTGTACAGGTGACGCAGATGTGGCTTACCGTGCAGGCGTGGAATGCCACAAGGGCGACAAGGACGGCGGAATGCAGCCTCCTACACTTATGTTCTGTATGAGAGGGGTCAATGTCCCTGAACTCCGTGATGCCATCGTGAACCACCACGAGGAGTATGATATGGACGTGATGCCGCCTGAGCAGTTCAAGGAAGGGCCATTCATCGTGGTCGGTTTCAGAAACAAGATCAATGAAGCCCGCGAAAAAGGTTATTCGATTCCTGTAGCGAGGACCATCCTCATTACCGGACTTGCGGATGATGAGATCTGGGTCAATATGTCCAGAGTCTGCGGTGTGGACTCCACGAAACCGGAAAGCTACACCAGCGGTGAAATAACTGCGCGTACGCAGAATGATGAAATCGAAAGATATCTGCGTGACTTCATACCGGGATTTGAACATGCATGGAGAGACAAGGTCGCTTCATTTATGGGAATACGCGAAAGCCGTGTGATAAAAGGCAAATATGTGCTGACGGCGGATGATATCCTTTCCTGCCGCAAATTCGAGGACTCGATAGGTGTGGCAAGTTATCCTGTGGATATCCATCACAGTCACGGAGATGACTGCACTATGATGTGGTGCCCTGACTGTTACGACCTCCCGTATCGTATGCTCGTGCCGGAAAATGTTGAGAATCTGCTTGTTGCGGGACGTTGTGCATCGATGACGCATGAGGCTATGGCTTCAGCCCGAGTGATGTCCACCTGTATGGTGATGGGCGAGGGCGCAGGAAGAGCTGCCAGAATCGCAATCGAGGAAGGCGTGCCTGTTTCCAAGGTCAATGTGGAAGAAGTCCGGAAGGACCTGCGTGAAAGCGGAGCGTATCTCAGAGACTAATATGCAATCACACATCTTTAATACACTGAACCGACGTGAAAACATTGAAATACATACTTTCCGCTGCATTGGCATTGACAATGACAGTAGCGGCGACAGCCAAGATAGTGCGTGCTCCTCAGGAAAAAGGCACGCACAGGGTCTTGACCTGCAATATCAGAATTACCGGACTCAGCGAGGACGAAAATACTCCGGGCCAATGGGAAAACAGGAAGGAGGTCTGCAGGGACGTGATTCTTTCGCAGAAACCGGACATCATCTGTATGCAGGAGGTGATCTATGAGTCATATGCATATATGAAGAAGGAGCTCAAGGGCTATACTTCATTCGGTTTTACCGGGCCGGAGATGGATCCGTACACTGAAGGGTATCATAACATCGGCAAGAATGTGATTTTCTTCAGGACTTCGAGGTATGAAATGACCGGTTCCGGCTGCTATTGGCTTTCTGAAGATCCGCTTATCGGTGGCAGCCTTTCATGGAACACGACTCGTGCGAGACACTGTAACTGGCTGAGACTCAGAGATAAGAAAACAGGAGAGGAGTTCCGCATAATGGATATTCATCTGGACCACAAGACTGAGCTGGCACGTCAGGAACAGACCAAGCTGACTATTCGCGAGACCTCGCAGTATGCGGAGGATTTTCCGCAGATCCTGTGCGGTGATTTCAATTCCGGACCGAAGAAGGCGGCAGCAGGATTTTTGCGTGAGGCCGGATGGAAAGACGCTTATGAGACGCTCGGCATCCCTGAACGGAATTCGTTCCAGGGGTTCAAGGGAGAGAATTATAAGAAACCGAAGCCGAGGATCGACTTCATCTTCATGCGCGGTGCTGTGCGGCCTGTGTATTGCAAGATGCTGACGGATACTGTCAATGGCATTCTACCGAGTGACCATTATTTCATTGTGGCGGATTTGAAGATAGGAAACATCAACTAAATTTTCGATATATGACATCAGACCAGGCCGGAATCAGGCAATACATTGAGGAAAACAAGGACAGGTTCTTCGAGGAACTGTTCTCGCTTATGAGAATACCTTCGGTCAGCGCGAAGTCGGAGAACAAACAGGACATGTGGAAGTGTGCGGAGCGTTATGCCGAACTTCTCAGGGAGGCCGGTGCAGATGAGGCCGGTGTGTTCCCGACAGAGGGGAATCCTGTAGTCTTCGGCCAGAAGATCATTGACCCGACATATAAGAAGGCATTGGTTTACGGTCATTATGATGTGCAGCCGGCAGAACCGCTCGAAAAATGGAACTCGGATCCTTTCGAGCCGGAAATCCACGACGGAGCCATCTGGGGACGCGGTGCTAATGATGACAAGGGCCAGACTTTTATGCATGTGAAGGCTTTCGAGTACCTTGTCAGGAACGGACTGCTCAAGCACAATGTGAAATTCATCTTCGAAGGTGAGGAGGAAGTCGGCAGCAAGAATCTTCCGGCCTGGGTCGAAGCTAACAAGGAAAGGCTTGCCTGCGACGTGATTCTCGTTTCGGACACGACAATGTTGTCCGACAAGGTGCCTTCCATCAACTGCGGAATGCGCGGCGTGACTTATCTTCAGGTCAATGTCAAGGGACCTGACAAGGACTTGCATTCAGGACATTACGGAGGGGCTGTGGCCAATCCGATAAATACCCTGTGTGATATGATTTCGTCATTGATAGACAAGGACGGAAGGGTCACCATTCCGGGGTTCTATGACGATGTGGAGGAACTTTCTGCTGAGGACAGGGCTTCACTCGCACGTGCGCCGTTCGATATGGAAGAATATAAGGAAAGCATCGGCATCAAGGAAGTCAAGGGCGAAAAGGGCTACACTACGCTTGAGCGTACGGCAATCAGACCTTGTCTGGATGTATGCGGAATCTGGGGCGGCTACACTGGGGTAGGCAGCAAGACGGTGCTTCCGTCAGAGGCTCATGCCAAAATTTCCATGCGCATCGTGCCGAACCAGAAGGCTGACAAGATCATTGACCTGGCTGCAAAGCATATCCTCGCGATAGCGCCTCCTTATGTCGAGGTCAGCGTCGAGAAGATGGAGGCGGGCAACGGATTCCTGATTCCGATCACTTCTCCGGCTTACAAGGCAGCATCCCGTGCGATGACGGAAGTCTATGGTATTGAGCCTGTTCCAAGTCGTGGCGGCGGCAGTATCTGTGTGCTTGCGGACATGAGGAACATTCTCGGTGCGGACCCTCTGCTGATGGGCTTCGGTCTGGAGCGTGACACCATCCACTCTCCGAACGAGAGTTATCTGCTTCGTCAGTTCTATGCGGGAATTGAGTCTATAACCCTGTTTTACGAATATTGGAAATGATCATAATAAACTAATAATGAACGAATTGAATACCATACTGGGGAATTTCGCAATCGAGGGCGAAATCAGTGAAATCAAGCCTCTCGGCAACGGACTTATCAATGACACTTACAAGGTGACCACAGCCGGCGATGCGCCTGACTATGTGCTGCAACGGATCAACAATGCCATCTTCCAGGATGTGGACATGCTTCAGAACAATATCGAGGCTGTAACTTCCCACATCCGCAAGAAACTTGTCGAGGCAGGGGAAAATGACATTGACCGTAAAGTGCTGAGATTTATTCCGTTGAAGGACTCGGCCAAGACTTATCTTGAGGTGGACGGTAAGTTCTGGAGAGTGTCTGTTTTCATTCCTGACGCCTACACTTACGAGACTGTAAATCCGGAGTATTCTTACTGTGCCGGCAAGGCTTTCGGAAATTTCGAGTCAATGCTTTCTGACATCGACACCGAGCTCGGCGAGACAATTCCTGATTTCCATAATATGGAACTCCGTATGGCTCAGCTTATCGACGCCGTGGAAAATGACTGCCGCTGCAGGATTGACGAACCGGAAGATGGCGACGGAAGGGAGCCGATTGCTGATGACCCTGACCACAGTGACGAGGTTGTGGCTATGCTGGATGATATCGACGAGCACAGTGAAGATATGTGCAAGGCGGAGCGTATGTATCGCGACGGGCAGCTGCCTAAACGTATCTGCCACTGCGATACCAAGGTCAATAACATGATGTTCGACAAGGATGGCAACATCTTGTGTGTCATCGACTTGGATACTGTGATGCCGAGCTTTGTGTTCTCGGATTTCGGTGATTTCCTGCGCACCGCGGCCAATACCGCGCCTGAGGATGAACCGGATACTTCCAAGATCAGTTTCAATATGGATATCTTCAAGGCGTTCGCACGTGGATATATCGAGTCCACCAAAGGCTTCCTGACTGACGTGGAGAAGGAGAATCTGCCTTATGCTGCATGTATGTTCCCGTTTATGCAGGCTGTGAGGTTCCTCGCTGACTATCTTAACGGCGACACCTATTACAAGACCAAGTACATCGACCATAACTTTGTCCGCGCGCGTGCTCAGATGGCTCTGTTCCACAGCGCAATGGATCATCGTCAGGAGATGACCGACTTCATCAACAGTCTTTAATATTTTCTAAGAGGGTGATCCGGATTTTTTTGGACACCCTCCTTCGTATATCCTGTTTTTAAGAATGCGACTACAGAGTGTATGAAATGCTCAGATAACATAATTGTCAGAAAAACTGAATTAAATGACATCGAGCATTTGAAAGATATATTCGCTCACGCCAGGCTTTTCATGGAAAGCACCGGCAATCCCGACCAGTGGGGGGACGGCTACCCGAGCGAAGAGCTCATTTTGGATGATATCAGCAGTGGGGACAGCTACGTCTGCGTCTCGGAAGGACGTGTTGTCGCCACTTTCGTCCTGCGCGGCGGTGATGACCCGACCTATGCGCAAATATATGAAGGCCAATGGCTTGACTCTGCGCCATACGCTACTATCCACCGGATTGCATCATCCGGGGAGGTAAAGCGCATCTTTCACATTGCTCTTCAGTTTGCATTAACCCGATACGACAGCATCCGTATCGACACCCACAGCGACAACAAAGTCATGCAGACGGCCATCCTCAAGGAAGGCTTCCGCTACTGTGGTGTCATCCGCTGCTGGAACGGTACAGAACGTCTTGCCTATCAGTATATTAAGTGATTGTCTGTCAGAGGACTGATTCCTAAAATGTAAGTGCCAGCGCTTTTGCAAGGGCTGATGCTTCAGCGACTCTTTCCTCCACTTCTTCAGCGGAGAGGTAATCAAGATTGTGCGCCGCGACAGTGATGACGTCGCCCAAGCCCCAAAGTGTGGACAATGCCTTGAGATAAGTGCTTCCTTGTTCCTGCAGGCTTCCGGTTCCGATGTCCATGCCCCTCGTGGTGATGTACATCACCTTTGTGCATTTGCAGAGCCCTGTGCATGTGCTTCCGTTGTCAGTAAATGTCACTCCATAAAGCGACATGTTCTCGAAAAGCGCCTTCAGCACCGACGGAAAACTCATATCCCAGAACGGCGCCGCCACGACCAGCCTGTCAGCCTCCGCGATTTTCCGGGCCAATGCCACGGTCGCCTCAGGAACAATGCCTGCGGTCCTCTCCCTAAGATTTTCCGGCGTTACCGGCAGCAGCCCTACCGCATTGACATCAATAGTATCAATATCATATCTCGTCGAAAGCACCTCTCTCGCCGCCTCAAGAATCCTTCTTGTTCTGGACTCCTCTCTCATGCAGGAGTCGATAATCACAACCTTTTCCATACTGCAAACTTACAAAAACTAATCAATATGATGAAATCTGTTTTTCCTATATAGGGCCTTCAAGTTTCTTGAGCGACTGACCGAATTTCTCTTTGCCAGGTTACATTATTTGCTGTAAATTTAAGCAAATGCATTAACTTTGTCAGAAACGTTATAACACTATAATTATGATCAGATCAAGGATTCTTCTTTTCGGAACTGCCGCTGCGCTTCTGTTCTGCGCCAATGTCAATGATGCCTCAGCATGGGGCAAGAGAGAGCATGCCGCCATAGCATATATTGCGGAGCAGAACCTTTCTCCAAGGGCTACGAAGGCCGTGTCTGAAATTTTAGAGGGACAGACAATGTCAAGTTACGCATCATGGCTGGACTACTACAAGCCGCAGATGATGATGAAACTAACTGAGCCGCAGAAAGGAAAGATGCAGAGAACTATTCCGCACACGTTCCAGGTGGACTCTTCGCTCAGGGCATACCGCTATCCGGAGCACAGCTGTATAACTGTAATTGAAGAAAGCATCGACAAACTGAAGAACCGGGCTGATCTGGATGATTCCACAAGGACTCAATGTCTGCTGAACATCATTCACCTTGTGGGAGACATGCATTGTCCGGGACATGTCATTTATGCGGACAAGAGGGATCGCCACATCGGAGGTTTCGACATTATCTATCGCGGTACTCCGGTACGTTATCACAGAGTCTGGGACAGTATGGTTACCGGTGAAACTTTCGCCGGCGGCATACAGGACCTGGCGCATTTCGCATTGACATCCGGCAAGAAGCAGGTCAAGAAATTCTGCTCCGGCACCATCTACGACTGGGGAACTGACACCGCCACCTCCACATGCGAAATCTGGAAGATCAAGGAAGGTGAAAAAGTGCCGGACACATACATGTACGACCACTGCCGAATGGCGCTCTCCCAGATCGAAAAAGCCGGATACCGCCTCGCCACAGTACTGAATTCGATATTTTAGGGAGGCCCTTTCAATGCAGGCAATGTCCTGTTGCTCCAAATGGGCACAGCGGTTCAAGTAGAGCTCTATTGCTGAAACTATCTGGATAACACCGGCTCAAAACAAAATAAGGGAAAAAGTCCAAAGACTTCTTCTCTTATGCAGCCGTGCTACAGTTGCTCTTGAGTGCGTCGCGCAACACTGAATCCAGAAAAGCGCGGAACTCCGGGGCGTAGAGGTCAAGAATCGTTGGCTCCTGATCGACCTTGCAGGTCATTCCTGCATAAGCATCCATTACACTCATACCACCGGCAATATTGTTCAATGTCTCCATATCCCAAAAGCGATTGACCTTAATACTATAGCGAGGTTTCTAAAGGTTTGAATTTTTTAAAAAAAGTTAACCCTTAGATGGTGGCGTCTGCTCTGCAAATATTGCAATAAATGACCGAATGTCCAAATTCATTGAAAGAGGACTAAAATCCATAATGCTGCTTCATCAACTGAGGCAATCAGGGGCATCATCAGGTAGGTCTTCGTCAATGCGGGAGAGACGTTTTATCCTTTCGGGGATGTCGAACCGTTCGTTGAGCTCGGCTTCAATGATGGCATTGATTTCGCGACGCCTGCGGGCCTGTTCGATGGCGAATCGGCGGTTTTCTCTGCGGTGCTGCTGATATGCTTCCCATTTCGTTTTGTTTTCCGCAAGCATGGCCTCGACCTTGTCCATGGTGTTGTCAATGACGGGCTTGCCGAGTTCGCATTCCCAGACTGTGATTGCACTCCAGCCGATGGATTCAAGGCGCTGGATATTGACGAGATCCCGCTCCTGATTCCGTGTAATCTTATTCTTCCAGAATTCAGTCCGCGTTTTCGGCATGACGAATTTACTGCAGCCCTTGTGCCCATGCCAGAAGCAGCCGTTCACGAAGATGCAGGTACGGTATTTGGGCAGCACGATGTCCGGCGTCCCGGGCAATGTGCGGACGCATTTGCGGAATCTGTATCCCCGATGCCACAATTCACGCCTGACAGTCTGTTCTGGGCGTGTGTCCTTCGAATGTATGCTCGCCATACACTCGTGGCGTTGATCGGGTGTCATGCGGTCCGGCATGGTTCAATGTCTGTCGATTTGAGAAATCTTGCTTTTCGTACAAATATAGTAACCTTCAAAAAATATTCTGCATCATCTTAAGGAATCTTTTCGGTCTATATCTTTTTTCTCATCAGTCATGTGCCACCGGCACACTCCTTCTTCGAAAACAGATCTATCCTCGGAAATCTTCTCTTAATCTGAGGCAACTTATTATTTTCATGTTACTTATAGAATAATCTTCGGAAATGCGTGATTCCTTCAAGACAGCCTTGAACTATTTTATCTTCAATGTCCGCAGATATTCTTTCTGCCCAGGCGTGATCCTGTAGCTCTCGATGGCTTTCTGGATGGTCTTGTTGTGAGTCCATGGGTCGAGGCGCTTCTGCTCGATGTACGGAATCGTTGCGTCCCATTGCTTGGCAAGAGCTGTGGCGAAGAACCACGCTACCATCATCTTCACGTAATATTCTTCGCTCCTAACTGCAGCCGGTATTTCAAGATATTCCGCCTTGAAGTCTTTGTCCAGGTAATGCGACATAAGTGCCTCTATACCAAATCTGCAAGTGAAAGTATGTCGAGAGATGATCCATGTCTTTATCTTTTCTGTCAATGCAGACTTATGTTTTGCGAAGACCTTAGGAGACATGATGTCGCAGACTGCCCAGTTGTCCACATAAGGAAGGAACGCATCTGTCAAACTGATGCATTCTTCATAGTCCTTGACCTGTGAGATAAGCAAGCTGTGCAGCATATTCTCGTCATAGTATTTGTGAGGCAACTGATGCACAAAATCATTGACCTCATCCTTTTTCGCGAACTCCTTAGCGAACTTGCGCAGCACAGGCACGCGGACTCCGATAAAGCTTTCCGGCGGTACGCCCGGTGTCAGTTTCGACTGAAACTCTGCATACTGCTTGTCCTGCATGGCGAACAGCCTTTCTTGTAGTGGTGTAGTCTCCATCAGATTATTTCAATGCCTTACTTAATCTTCTCCCTCTAAAATCCTAACTCCACATCCTTGCCGAACGGTGCGAGCGAAAGTCCGGCCATCTTGAAATGCTGCTTTCCCCAGGGAATGCCGATGAGCGTGAGGCATAGGAGCAAACCGAAGAACAAATGCATGAGGCAGGCCCACAATCCGCCGAAAATCAGCCAGAGTAAATTCAATGGGATGCGAATGCAACCTGTCGGGCAATCCGTGTCTCTCAATGTGGAACCAAAAGGCCATAGGCAGAGCAAACCGATCTTGAAAGTCTGTAACGCAAAGGGAATGCCAATGATTGTACATGCAATGGCCAGACTGCCAGTGAAATAACCGATGGCTGCTTCGAGACCTCCGAAAAGCCACCAAAGTAAGTTTCCTATAATTCGCATGAGATTATTGTTTTATATTCTGTATAGGATATTGTTGTTTTTCTTGTGCCGTTTATCGACATCTGGTGGGCTGAGGTACACTGTCCGTCTGGATTGTAGGCATGTCCCATATCGTAGGCAGGAGAAAGACGCAATTTTCCGCCACTGTCCATCAGGAAAGAGTCTCGATGGCATTGCCACTGCTCCGGTTCGATATCTGTCAGCATGTAGATATTGTCTAACATGTTAAATTTGATACTTTATGTGGCATAATATAATAATAAAAGTTCAAAATTGAAATGTTGGTTAAAATGGTTTTTGAGGCTCGCAGGATGCCAGACATTGTGCCACATGTTTACTGTTTCCCGTACCTGAGAAATATAAAATCATTTTTTTGGGTGATAGTCTGTTATCTTTTGTACTTGAAAATCTTAACCATGTCCTTGTCGCCACCAACGAGCTGGCTGCATCTGTTCAGCATTCCGGTGTCCGTGAAACCGCATTTCTCCATGACCTTTCCCGATGCGGGATTGCCGGTGAAATGATCTACCCAGATGTTTTCGAAATGCTTCACTTGGATGCAGTAGTCGATCATCAGTTTCAATGCTTTTGTACAGATACCTCTGTTCCAATATGGCTTTCCTACCCAGTAGCCAACCTCACAGTCGTTTTCTCCGATAGGGATATTGCTGGATTCTTGGGTGTAGTAGCCCATGCAGCCGATAGCCTCGCCAGTCTCTTTCAAGACAATTGCCCATGTCGTGTCATTATGGAAGAATGTACGGATGATCTCCCGACTTTCCTCTACTGACTTATGTGCCGGCCATCCGGCACGTGGCCCTACGTCAGGGTCAGAGGCGTACTTGAAGAGCGCCTCAGCATCAGATTCCTGCCAATGTCGAAGTAAAATTCTTTCAGTTTCCATCAGATTATTTCAATGCCTTGCCGTCGGAGAAAGCGTTGCCGATTTTGCTGCCCAACTGGATATAGCCATGATGAATAGGGTCGAATACAATCAGTTCCATCTTCTCCATGTCTGGATTCCCGTCTTCTGCCAGATACTTCTCATCTACAAGGATATTGACGATTTCGGCAATGAGATAATAGCCCGTTTCGCTTTCATTGAACTTCTCCTTGATGCGGCACTCCAGGGTCATCGGGAAATCGGTGAATACAGGGGCATTGACCTTCGTCGCCTTCTCGATGTTCCATCCAGTCTTCTCCATCTTCTTCGGGTCGTTCTTGGCGGAAACAATGCCTACGAAATCAGCGGCCACCATGGTTTTCCTTGTCGCGAAGGCAACAGTAAACTCGCCGTCAATCTTCAGGTTGTCTGTGGTGGCATGCTTTCCCATCGAGATCATAATCTCATTCACGTCCCACTGTCCAGCCCAGGCGGCGTTCATTGCATTGGCAACTCCATCTTTGTTATATGTGCCGATAATCAGCACAGGCTGCGGTACTAACCACGGTTTAGGTTCAAAAGTTTTCATATCTATCGATCCATATCAACTATTTCTGCTTGAAACCACACGTATGGCCTCAATACAAAGTTAATGAATTTTATGGACTAGACAGTTATCCGATGGGCTACCGATGGGACATTTTTACATTGACCTGACCCACTACGTTTTCTGGATGGAATCCGCAAATGAAAACCCGGCGGCTCAGCTTGTGGGCCGACCGCCAGGCAAACCTGATACCCGCATCGTTCTATAAGAATCTCTGTGGCCTTTGCGGGAATATATTTATATCAATCTGTCAGAATACCACTTCCATCGGGTCGGCGTCGGATACTGTGAATGTTCCGACTTCGCGGCCGCCTTCACGGAGTTTGAAAACTTGGCCATACCAGCAGACTAGTTTGTCCGGTGCGGCAATTGTGAAAGTGACGAGATGGTATGTTTTGTCCGGGTTGATCTCTTCCTCTTTGAAAATTTCGCTGAGTTCTGCACTGACGTCTATTGCCCCGTCGAAAAACTGTAGCTTGTGGCCCGGAGTGATAGGGGCTGTCTTTCCTGTAATGTGGAGTGTTCCGACGACTTTCCGTGTCACGATGACTCTTTTAGTCTCAGGTGATGTAATGACAGCTCCTCTTTCTATGTCGGAAGTTGACATTTGCTTAGTTTCGGCTAATAAAATCCCCGGTTCGTCACCCTTATCCGCATATTCCAATACTTTGCCAAAGAGTGAGAGTTGACCGACAGTCATTTTATAGTTATTCTTATTATCGGATCTCTGAAGGACTTTGATTTTGTCGTTGGGATAAAGTTTACCCGATAAAATCTTACTCGTGAGCACCAATCCCTTATCTTTTACCTTATAAACATCCTTTACAGAGCCGAGGAACGTGTCTTCGACTTCAATGGTGAATGAACCGATTTCCGGGTTTTTGAACCTGTTCATTGTCACGGTGATTAAGGCTGTGCCGGCTTTATTGCCGATGATGTTGAAATCATTGTCAACTGTGGCGACTTCAGGGTCGTCGCTGTTGAATGTGAATTGGCTTGGGAATTCGGGGCGTACGTTAAAAAACGATCTATATACCTTCCATAAATAAGGTTTGAGATTCAATTTCTCGCCGACTCCTATTATGCCATAATTCGGCGAAAATTCGAATTTTCTAATTTCATTTTCACCAGGATTTGATACCATCAAGTTGCAGACAGAGACTGCTCCTCCATCCTCTGAACTGGCAAAGATTCGGGTGCCTCCTCCTGCGATTGCTGTCACCAGCCCTGTTTCATCTACTGTGGCGATTTGCGCATTCTTGCTGCTCCAGACGATATTCCGGTTGTAGGCATAACTTGGTTTTATAGCGGCTGTCAGCTGGAAAGTCTCTCCGACTGCAAGTGTCAATTCAGTCTCGTTAAGTTCGATTTCTTTCACGAGATGGGCGGTGTTGCTTACATAGACCTTACAACCGGCTTTGAATTGACCGTCTTCGGTGGTTACCCGGACTATAGCAGATCCTTCGCCTACGGCACTGATCTCGCCGTCTTGTGTCACAGTCGCAATGTTATTGTCATCGCTCTCGTACGACACATTTTTATTTGTCGCATCATCCGGAATGACCGTCGCGACTAGTTTTACTTTGTCTCCAACTTTCAGTCCCACAGTTGTTTTGTCCACTGAAACACCGCTCACTTCAATAGCTGGAGGCCCTTCTGTGCCTTTTTCCTTTTTGCACGAAGGTATGGCAAGTAACGCTACGAAAATCGCCAAAAGTATAAATAAACTCTTTTTCATTTTTTTTAGATATTAAATAGTTTTAGTTTGTTCGCATTTTGCATGCTGATTCGGCGATGTAGGACTTTTTTCCGAAGAAATCAAGACGGAACTTCATTATGCAGAACGGAGCAGATTGCAGAAATCATAAATAAGAGACGACTTCATGTACGGCAGGATGGACAGCCTGTGACTTAAGCCCAGGTTTATGCGGTAGTGATGCACTATCCGGACACATTCGTTAAGGTTGACGGACGGATTATGCTGATGATATGACGTTGCTATTTTGTCAGTATATAGCGCAACGCTTCCATAGGGTGGTGGAATATCATCCGAGGTCCGCTGAACCGCATGACTTCGCGTATCTTTTCCCTCATGTCTGGACGGTAGCAATGGACATTGCACTTATGGCATTTGGTCTTTCTTTCACCGAACTTGCATCGGTCGAGTCTGACCGTTGCATACGTCAGTAATTCTCTGCACTCCGCACAGAGTTCCTTTTCACTATGCTTTTTTCTGCACCACAATTCGATCATGTGCCGTACTGTGGTCTTCTCCCACTCTATTCGATTCATTATGTGTTTGTATTATTCAGCTTGCAAAGTCAAAGATACGACTTAATCTGGTAAATACTGACTGCAAAAAAAAATTGTACTTTGATAAAAGTTTGCTATATTCGCAAAAGATGAAAGGGGGGTTCTCCTCTTCGATTAATTTCCTTTTATTAACATACCGGCAGCGGGAACAAACCTTACGGGCTGCCAGCGCGCGAGGCAGCAAGATGGGTTTTGTGACCGCACAGGTAACAAAACGACTAAGCGTATGCTTTACGATTTATTAGCGGATTTCTACGAGAAGTCCAGCGACCGCCATTCAAAGTACATTGTATTGATGGGAACTTATAATGAAAATACTTTCGATGAAATGAAAATACTTGGATTCCAAGAAGATTCGGATTCAAATGCCAGTTTTCAGGACTATGTTATGGATGGTGCCGATGAAAATTTCCTTCAAGAATATACTAAGGACGGTTATCAAAGCGAAATGCTTGATGTCTTATACTCGGATGTGAATTATGAAAAGATACAAGTCCGAGCCTTGGCTGACGAGGCGTTGGATGATGAAGGGCGTCATGCACCTCGCGGAGTGGTGATGGGGGATATGTTTGTCCATTTTACGGAGTCAGATCCGATGACTCCCGTCTGGTTCGAAAAACTGAATCCGGAGTCACCTCTTGACACTATCCCGGTATTTCAAATCCCGATGAGAACGGTCAAAAGACGCCTGAAGGTCATCACTTTGATGGACGCGATGTTCAAATTGTTGGAAATGAACGAAGAAAAGCATTGGACAGAGGAACTTCTTAGGGAATTCTTTGCGGCCGGGATTGACGAGGCACTCGAAATCATCACCTATGAGTTTCGTGGTCAAAAGGATATTGACGGAAATCCTGCCATATTGCATCCCCTCACTGTCGGTCTGATGGGGGCAAATGACAATGAGAAAACAGTCGGATTCCTGCACGATTTGATTGAAGACTGTGACTGGAGCATAGAAGACCTTCAGACTGAGGGCTTTCTTGATGAAGTGGTCGAAGCTGTGGATATTTTAACACATCGTAAAGATGAGGACTCATATGATGAGTACGTCAATAAAATAATACTCTCAGGTAATCGCTTGGCTATCAATGTCAAACTCAATGACCTCCATCACAATCTGCAGCGTGGCAAAGTGTCTTATGGAGCAGTCGTCGCATCAAATGATGCGGCCAAGATCAAAGAGCTTGGACGAATAAACGCCAAGCACGAGAAGGCATTGGAAATGATTGAAAATGCGGGATATGAACAATGATTTTGCAAAGTCCATCCTTGACAACCCTTATAACAGGGTTGAGGATGGCCAAAAAGTTACATTGATGGATATTTTGCTCAAGTATGACCATCAACGAAGCGGTGAGAAACTCGAGTTCTATGACGCCTACGCTGAGGATCTTGGAGTAACCAAGGAGGAAGCTCTGGCATATCAGAACCGGATAAACGACTGCAATCCGACAGGTATTGAATTCGATGCATTATTATATTCTCATTGATTATCAATAGTTTACGTTTTAAAAGGTAGACTACTCAAAAATTTACTTGTTTTTTTGCGAAAAATCAAAGAGATTTGATTCGTTGGAAAAAATGTGAGATAATAGGTATTATTCGTGCGAAAAAATGTAAACCCTAAACCGTCAACTAAATTCAGGAAAAGTATCTAACATCGTAGCTAAAACAATAGGCACAATATATAACTTTGTATTTCGAAAATATGATGAGCTTCGTACGAAAATTTAATTTACTATGTTGTAATTAATATAGGTATCTTTTATGTAGCAAAAGACTTGCGCTTAAGTTAGAGATAATAGCTTTAGTTGTAGTTCTCGGCATGAAATCAAAGAAACAAAAGTTATTACGAGTAACACTATAATAATGGAACACTTAAATAATATTTATATGTTTAGTGGTATGTGTTTAAGGAAACGTAATATGAAAGCTACCATCAAAACATTTCCTTGTATTGATGGCGATTGCATATTTATGAAACTGTGTGATCAATCTAATACTGATTCTTTTCATATCATGATTGATTGTGGGGCATTGAGCAAGAATATAGTAGATTATATATGCCATGACTTAAGTCTTAAAATAGACTTACTTATCGTTACCCATATTGATAAAGATCATATTGATGGAATAACAGCTATGTTTTATGAGGATAGGTTGAAAAACCTGAAAATTGGTAAGATATTGTATAATTGCTATCAAAATTATGGGGGTAATGCACAATCTCTTGACAAGACTATTCGCACTCAGATGGATATGATTGAAAAGTTGACGAGTGAAGATATGGGCTCTCAGATAAGTGTAAAAGGTTCGGTTAGTCTTGCTTCAAAGATTCTTGAAAAACAAGAACTAAAGCAAGTATGGGAGAGGAATGTGATAAAAGATACCACACCAGATTTTCATTTAGGTAAGAAATGGGGCAAACTAGTATTCTTGTCACCATCAGAGGAAGCAATGGAGGATTTATATAAGTTATTTAAAGAGGAATATGCTGGTATTACTTCAGAGAAGATTCCCGATAAGCCTTTTGAGAGAATTGAAGAAATGTATGAATTGATAATTCGCTTAGAAGCTCTGAGATCAAGAGCATTTCATGGACAACGAGTGAAAAATAGAGATTTTGAATGTGGTAATTTCATAGGCTTTAATGAAGCAATTCTTGAATCAGCATATAAAGCGGAACCAAACGAGAATGAACTCAGTAAACAGAATAAGGCTTCTCTTGCCTTTGTTTGGGAATGTAATTGTCATAGAGTTCTTTTCCTTGGAGATGCTCAAGCTCATCAAGTGGTAACAATGCTGGAATCCAAATTAGGTAAAGGAGTGTTATATTTCGATGCTATAAAAGTTTCACATCATGGTAGCGCTTATAATGCCACTAAAGAATTATACAACAAGGTTGATTCACCAATGTATTACATTACAGGGGGAGAAGAAGGATTAAGGCCTTCTCTAGAAACCATTGCAAAGATTGTATACAAAGGCAAGACGGATAAAAAAATACGAGCAATAAGATATAACTTTAAAACAACGCTTACAGAAGAGCTTACAAGTGGATCAACTAAAGATATTAGAGATAAATATAATTTTAAATTAGAAAACGACAACGAAGAAGACTCATATGAATTTAAATATTGATAAATACGGAGGACTGACTGTAGTTCCTATTAGATGTGGTTCGAATTATGGAACAGCATTCTATGTTGGCAAAACCCAACTAATGACCGCTACTCATATTTTAAAATCTCATATTAACAATCCAGAAACTGTAAATATTGAAGTATTAGTAGGCACTAAATGGGAACGTTGTTCAATAGCCGCAAAATTTCATCCTACAGATATTACTTTGCTCAATTGTACCGTAGAGTCAGTTGGTGGTGATTTTCTGGAATTATTAGCTTCGGATTTTTTTGACGGACAGGACTTAAAGGTTATAGGCTATCCAAAGGAGATTGGAAATGGAATTGATTATTTTGGGATAAACATCAAAAGTACACGGGAATTGAATAATGATTCTGGTCGAGGATTTGACATTATTGTCCTTCGTACTGATCCGCTAGCGTTAGCTTCATATAATGGTTTCTCAGGCTCACCTGTCTTCAATCACAAAGGGAAAGTGATCGGCGTTGCCACAGATCAGTTCTATAACACTTTAAGTTATGCATCAATTAAGTCTATAAAAAATCGATTAGAGTTTTATAAAGTTAGGGTAAAAGCAAACTCGGAAAGTTATGATATTACGGAGTATGGCCTTGGAAGAGCACAGGAATTATTAGAGAGGAAAATAAAAAAAGCTGGAGAACGATATTCTCCAGAAACACATGTTGATAATAATGACTTAAATAAAAAACTGCTCGCATTCTCTAGGGTTGGGTTGGACGACAAACATAAATTGGCTTTAAAGATGACTAGGGCCATTTTTGATTTTGCCCAAGGATCATTTCCCAAAGTATATGATTTTATTAATGGTGAAAAAATCTTTGGTCTTGATAACAATCCGTTGTTAGATTATCTGGAAAATGGTGAATATAAACCTATTATCGGTGACATAGTAAACAGTTTGATTGACTATACTCCTCATGGCAGTAATGTAAAACTGATTCAAAATCCACTAAGGACTAAAGTGAATAAAGTGGCAAGTCTCATGAGTGAACTGAATGAAATGGATGAATATATCGATTCAAAGTTCATGTGTATTACAGCGGATGCTGGACAAGGAAAGACTCACTCATTATGTCATTTTGCAGAGACCAATAATGGTTTTTGCAATTTCTATCTTTTTTTCGGTACTGATTTTTCCGATGAGGATGCGGAAAAGACTATCATAGAATTGATGGGATGGGAGAAAGAAGGCTTGGAGGGGTTAGATGCCAAAATGGAAAGATGCAACCGTTATGCGATTATAATAGTAGATGCAGTGAATGAAGGTAGCGGTTCGTCATACTGGGAAACAAATCTAGACTTGCTTAAGGACAAAATTGCGAAATGTAGTAGAATAAAACTAATTGTATCATTCCGCAATATGCAGGCAACAGATGTGCTGAAAGAAAAGATTAACAAGAATAAAACTGATTGGGTATATTTGGATATACCAGGATTTGAAAACACAAAGGCTGCCGTTAAAACTTACTTTGATAAATATTACGTTAGATTCAACGTAGAGGATGCGATTAAATGTATAGAGTTTAAAAGTCCATTGTACTTAAAGATGTTTTGCGAGGTTCATCATAAATTACATTACGGATACGGCAACACAACTATTCCTGATAGAGCTATCATTTACAAAGAATATTTAAAGAAGCGTAATGGACGTATCAGTTTGATGACGGACGAGGACCCGTTAGAACAGGTTACCCTAAAATGCATTGAGCAAATTGTGAGAATTTCGTTTAAAAACCATCTTTGTTTTGATGTTACTCGAAAGGAAGCAAAGGACATTGCCAATGCGATTTGTCCAAATAGACTCTGGGATAAGAATCTATTGAACAGCCTATTAAAAGAAAATATACTGAAGGAGTATTCTCTTAAATGGAAAAAGAACGACAGGATTGATCTTATCGGATTTGAGTACGATAGTATAGGGGACTATCTGAAAATGCGTGAGCTGCTGAATCAAGATTCAACTGATGTCTCCATATTAGAGTATATTGAGAATGGATTGGCAAAAATCAAACCAGGGATGGAAATGGGGGTATACAAATCTCCGTTCGCCAATGTTCTAACTTATTTGTTTTCCGAATGGGAGCCTGATATAAATGTGTTGACAGAAAAGATTTTTTCAAATGAACTCTTGAAACGCTGTTTTATTGACAGTCTTCCATATCAGAAATTTACTGAGGAATATAAAGGAAAACTAAAACCAGCATTACAAAGCCTTATTAAGGATAATGAGAAGCAAGTCTTAAACCCAGAAAATGTAGTTAGAAATTTTAGCGTTTACAAGTATCATATACTTAATGAACTCCATGAGCAATTGATGGGTTTAGATATGTCAAAAAGAGATGAAGTTTGGACATGTGAAGTCAATAAGTTGTTCGATCATTATGGTCTTCTTCCTTATTTATTTGATTATTATAATACTGAGAAATCAAACTTCAAAGAGTTGGCACAATTGATTTGCTGGCTGATGACAACATCCTATCCAGTGTTAAAGGCCAAACTTGTAAAATTACTGAAACTAATCTTTGATGAGCAAGGTGAACTTATTTTAGAAACAATTAAATTGATGAAAGGAGCAAATGATCCCTATATTCATCAGGGTTTATATTCAGCAGCATACGCATCAATAGTTTTGAGTAGAGATAAAGATGTTGCTAAAGAAGTTGCTACTTATCTACAAGGCATCTATTATAAGGATAAGAGTAGTGCTCCGATAGACCTTGTTGTAAGACATTGGTCTATGAAGATTATAGAGTTAGCAAGTTATCTTAATTCAGATTATTCAGGATGGACAGAATTAATTGCTTTGATGCCGTTTGATTCGGTAAAGGATCCATTTTTGTTAGGCGATTTGAATTCACCATGGGAAAAAGATACTTTCTTTGGTATTGATGGCGGTGCATCTGCCTTGCATCATTCTTTATTTTATTGGGATTTCTACAGATATATCATTGGAGGCAACAGTAATGAATATAGTCCAATGTTCAGATTCGGTAAGAATGAAGATATTTTGTTAAGTGATGTAGCCTCTGCCATAGCATACATAATTAAGGATCAGTATAAGTATAGTACTGTATTGAGCGAATATGATAAAAGTGTGTATCCTGGTGATCGTTTTAATCAAAATAAAGAACGTATTGGAAAAAAATATCAATGGTTAGGCTATTTCCAAGTACTGAGTTATCTGTGCGATCACTGCCTTATGCGAATAGACCGCTATAGTGAAGATGAAAGGGATGCGAGTCATAATTTCCCTTGGTTAACAGGCGCAATAAAAAGAACTGATCCTACCATTCCGATGGAAGAAGATTTGTCTGTATATACATCTGACAAATTTGCACTCATACCGAATGATTTCAAATCCATAGATAGCTTTGAAGAATGGGTTAATGATGAAAAATTACTTCCATCGCTTCACCATATCATAAAAGACAATGAAGCTGGTGAATGGGTCATTCTAAATGCATATGATAGCCAGGAAGTGGACTCGGATGGATTCCGCTGTGATGCGATTGTTTGGTATCATGGTATTTTGATAGAAGACAAGGATAAAGAAAATTTTGAAAAATGGTGCTTACCTAACAATATAGACCATGATTTCAGAGAGGGAAAAGACTACGAATATCAATGGAACGATTACCCATGGGCTGAAAGCTATAAAGAAAGAGGCCATTGCAAGAGCATGAAAGAATATCTGAGAGCTCCTTGTGATGTATGGGCGGCGCATACAACCCAATTGCAAGAAGACTTTACCGGATCAAACAACGATGACGAATTTGAGGGTTCTATGGACACGCCAACAGAAAAAATCATGTCGATACTTAAACTTCATACAGCCGAACGAGGGATCATAAAAGATGATGCAGGTAATGTGGTAGCAATAAATATATGCAAGAGCAACAGAATTAAAGCACTTGTAATAAAGAGAGATATTTTGAACTGTTTCCTAAGCGAAAGTAATATGAGCCTTTACTATTTTAACACTTCACTGAAAGAGGTTTTAGGTGCAACACGATTCTATAAACAGCAAAGGCTAAATGCACTTTTCCGATGCAGGAATTAGAAGAATATGTTATTCTTCTGCAAATCAGAGATTTACAAGAAATTAGTTATCATTATTGTCCACCGATTGTCCACCAAATTTTCATCGTGGACAAAATTCGATAGAATCTTCAATAGATTGTATCGAAGACTCCATTTCTTATAATTGACCACGGAAAAGGGCGTCCTCCGTACGAAATGAAGAACGCCCAGGTGTTAACAAATGAAGTCAAGCTACTGACCCCACGCTGCAAATATACGATATTATCTGGGATGGGGAAATGCTCAGACGTTATGAAGATGACGCGCAGGACATTCTTCTACCTTAAAATTGTATCAAATTCCAACTTATCCCAATTCCTACGAATGGCGCTGGCTTCAGTTGATTGTTGCTGATTGTTGCGCCGTAGCCGGCTTGCAAGCCGATGGAGAAGCGAGGCTGCCTTGAACTGTGGGTTATGGTCATTGTGTTCGTGATGGTGGTGGTTTGTGGGTAGATCAGAATGCTGTCTAGTTTGGGACGGTAGCCGGATATCCAGGCCGTGTAGGTGGAGTCGGCGTAAGTCCGTTGTTCTATTGGCAGACTCATGTAGAGCGTGTCGTGGATCCAGAGAGTGTCCGTTGCGTGGACAAGAACTGTCATCGTGTCGATTGTTCTTGATGTGACGGATACTGGGTGGGGAATGCGGATTGTGTCGCGTATTCGGATTGTATCAGCTTGGTATTCGATTGATGTGTAGCCGTTGCTTGATGTGCAACTGTAGGTGCAGATGCGGATAGCGGCGGCTATCAGGAATATAGCCACCGCTGTTCTGAGAAGTTTTCTGGAAAGGTTGTCTTGTGTCATAGTCTTTCTTTGAATTTGGATGTGTAGGATTGGTCGTAGAGAATCTGTCCCCGTTGTGGACCGTATTTCTTGTGTGACAGGTGGATGAACGTGTCATACAGTATCAGCTGGTCGAAGGGGAGTCCGATGTGAAGAACGAGCCAAGCAAGCGTGAACGGGTTGTCTTCGTGGATATCTGCGGCTTCGCCCCGGGTATGTTGCGAGTTCGCTGCGCCTTTTACTGCCTTATTCAAAGCTTTGGAGCGGTAACCAGAGTTTACCCTTAACGGATGTCCACATGCATCTCTGAGTGGCTGTAGAATCTCGAATACGAGCGCACGGATGTTCTCTGCGACCGTGTCATCCGGGATAGTATTGTCAATTTCGAGTTCAGCGGCCCTGTCGCTTATCTCGAACTCTTCCCATTGGAAGTTCTTGGTGATATATCCTTTCATTGTTCTTTGGTTTTAGATGTGTCCTTGTCTGACAGGTCAACAACGCCGGATCCGTATGGAGGTTCGCGGTCAATGCAACGGAGCTTTTTACATCGCAGAAGCGATAGGACCGCTATTTTTGTATTCTTTGTGTCAATCTCTTGATGGAGTGCCGTGTTGATGTCAAACTGTTTGTGGTATTTCTCTTGGAGGTTTGTGTACTCGCTGCGGAGCGTCTTGTTTTCCTCGGTCTGCCGATCGATAATTTTTTTCCATTCCTCGTTGGCTTTGGCCATGTTTTCTAGCATGGCTGCAGTTTTCTTTTCGCTGACAAGGAATATGGTAATCAGTCCTCCGCTACCGAGCAGTACTGTAATGAGTTGGATGATTGAATCTGCTGTCATGGTTCATGTCTTTTATGCTAAAAAGCCCCATCGTGCATCGCTGCAGGATGGGGCCGATTCATAGGCTAGATTTAGGTTAAGAGTGCTTTGTGACCCCTTATTAGAGTTTCGCAATTGCCATCATTTCGCCTGATTTCTCTCCGGTCTTGGTGTTCACGAGGAAGTACTTCATGAATACCTTAGGAGCAGCGGCGGAAGGCGTGCCATTTTTCTCCTCGTAATCGACCTTGAGGTTGATTTCTTCAGTGTTGCACACACGTGCTCCGCCAATGGTAGCCGCCTTGCTATAGGCACGGGTAATACCGTTGCTCTGAGGTGCTGATGCTTGGATGACCAGTCGAAGGTCAGCTGCTGTGGCAGGAGCCTGTTCAAGCGCGAAAGTGAACTTTTCTGCGGTGAGGGTAATGACTGCTTCGGATGGAGCCTCTACGCCTACAAGTGTTGGAGGGGCCTGAAGGATCTCTCCACCGCAGTAAACAATCCAGTAGTTGAGCCTCATGAAGAGGTTGGCGCCACTGATTTTGCTGCTTGAGCCTAAAACTGAATGACCAGCCTGCGTGCCCGCTAGTTTGTTCCATGCGAGGATTTGAGCATTGCTGAGGGCTTTCCAAGAAGTTGAGAGCTGCTTGAATATGCCCTTTACTGAAGACTGGAACTCGGTTCTGGTTGAACCACCGTATCCGCGGTTGCGGATGTACTTGCGACCGCGCACCTTGGCTGCAGTCACACCTTTTGCGGAGCCTGACATCTCCTCGAAGGCAATTGAAGGAATGTACTTCATAGTAGTTAAAGTTTAGGTTGAAGTAAGGTTTGTTATTGTAGTTAAAGCTATCATGTTACAAATATACAAACATTTTCAATATGTTGTATAATATATGAATAAGCGCGTTAATATAAAGTATTACTTTAAGTAAATACGTCATGCATATCGAACAATAGAACCAAAGTGCAAGTTGTCGGGGTTGAGAATATTTCTTAAATTTGTACTGAACAATTTTTAGATTATAATATGCCACAGGAAATACAACTGTTTGCCGACAAACAGATACGAACATATTGGGATGATGATAAGGAACTGTATTTTTTCTGTATCATTGATGTCGTGGAGGCTCTAACCGACAGCAACGACCCAAAACAGTATATCAAGAGGATGCGTCAACGCGATCCTGGTCTCAATTCCGTGTGGGGTACAATTTGTACCCCTCACCAATTCCTATCTTCAGATGGGAAACGGCATCAGGCAAATTGCGCGTCTTTGGGAGGCGTTCTTCGCATTATCCAATCTATCCCTTCACCCAAAGCAGAACCATTCAAACGTTGGCTTGCCCAGGTTGGAGCAGACCGTCTTCATCAGATGCAAGACCCTGAACTAGGCATTCAACAATCTCTCGCAGACTTCAAACGCCTAGGCTATTCTGACAACTGGATTAACCAGCGTCTAAAGAGCATAGAAATACGCAAGGACCTCACTGATCAATGGAAGGCCCATGGGGTAGATGAGGGTACGGGTTATGCAACCCTTACTGACATTATCTACCAGTCATGGGCAGGGCTCACAGCTAAAAAATATAAGCAGCTGAAAGGCCTCCGTAAAGAAAACCTTCGCGACAACATGACCAATGAAGAACTTGTAATGAACATGTTGGCCGAACTTACCACAACGAATATTACCAAGGAGGAACATCCCATTACAATGAGCGAACATGCTCAAGCCGCATCACGGGGTGGATCGGTAGCTCGTGTGGCTCGTGAAGCCTTTGAACAGCAAACAGGCAAAAAGGTTGTCACCAACCTCAATATGAAGCGCTTTCTTGAGAAACAGCAACCTCAGCTTGACTTTTCCGGAGATAGCGAGGATAAAGACAAATAAGTCAATGATAAAAACCACGCAGCGGTCACTCGGTTGAGTGGCCGCTGCGCTTTTGGAGGATGATGAGTTTCCGGCTATTATTCACTTGCTTCTGAAGCATCACTGACAAAGAAGAACTTCATAAAGGCTCGGTTTAGATACCTCTTTTTCTGATTCTCCTGACCGTTGCCGGTGAATGTAATTGTTCCGTTCTCGATATGTGCTACGATGCATTCGGAACCTTCAAGTTCTCTATGGTAATCTATAGTGAATACGGGTACATCGATACAAAGGTTGGAAGGCAACCCTGTGATGTTATATTCGTTTTCTACACCAGGTGCATAGCCCCAACTGGACATCAGAACATATAGCATCCCCCACTTATCTTGAAGACTGTCTGCATATTCCGCTATGGATGCCGAGTAGTTATAATCTTTAGCGGACATAGTAATTTTACTGCTCGAAGCAGGAGAAAGCAGTGATTCGTTGGCGTCACTCACGAAGCCACTTGCAAGAATAATCTTGACGGTACCTTGCCCATCGTAAATTGGCAGTTTTTCAATAATTAGCTTGTTGTCTTGAATCTGTGCCTTGATAATGGTACCGCACCGCAGGTCGTCCTTATGGCAGACGATAAAGGCTGAGGTTGGCTTGCTGCTCCTAATGCTGAAGTTAGAAGGGAACTCAATTTCCAGTTGTTCTGAATTCTTGTAATCTTCATTATTTGTGTCGATGATGAACGAGCCTTGAAGTACTACAATCTTAGCAGAATCGTAGCACTTGAGGACGATCTGATTCATACCGAAATTGGTTGAGATAGATGTTATCATAGTTGTTAGAATTAAGTAAGAGAATTAATGGTAACTATGTCTGAAATAATTGAAGTGTCGAAAATGTTTGTCGCATTAGTGGTTGAACGTCCCAAGTTGTGAAGTGAAATGGATTTGTTAAACTCGGAGAATGAAACAACCTGTGGCGCAACGATATAGCCCGTAGTGGAATTGCTACCTCGAGAAAGAACTGGCATCTCCATAGAATATTTTGCATAGTTCGGGTACTCTTTGAGGTAGAATGAGATTCCTTCGTATGATTTAGACTGCGTGAACTTCAACTCAAGATGACCGAGCCCAAGTTCATCTCCAATGCCAAGCATTAGCGACTCCATTGAAGTCTTCTTGCCGCAGGTAACATCATCAGTAGCCACAGTTATCTTGCCCACGCCAGGCACACGAGGTTTGAACTGATGACGCGGAGCAAAGAAGATGAAGAATGAGCCTTGGCCACCGATGTTTGAAGTTTCCTCATTCAGGTTCATACTTATATGACCACACTGGATGCGTGCTTGCCCGAGCCTGGAACCGACTTGACCTTTAGTATAACTGCCAGACTGGAGACAAATTGGAACAATAGCATCCACGTCCTCTGGCATTTCATTAATCTTGATTGAGAACGGACCATATCCGCTATTCGAAGACGGGAAGGAAGATAATACAATCGAAGCATATACGAAGTCGTCCTTAATTACTAGACGATTGCTGGAAGCCGAGATGCCGTGACCAAATGTGGCTTCCTTGTATTCAGTGTCAGTGAATTGTCCGTGCCATCCAAGCACAGTAAACGCTGCTGCCACGATAATGGTGAGAGGTCCTTCTTCATCCCAATACGGGAGTTTCTCAATGCAGAGGACTCCTTTGTCGATGCGGCAGCGAAGTACGGTTCCACGGTTACTCTCTGATGAACTGATAAGAACTGCGGTTGATACTGCACTCTTCTTGAGTGCGAAGGCTTCCGGAAGATTGATTTCAAGGCGTTCCGCCGCCTTGTATTCCTCGGATTTGGTGTCAATGAGGAACTTTCCATTGAGTACGCATAGAAGCTCGCTCTGGTAGTCCTGAAATTCGATTGGACTACAGCCGAAGTTGTTTTTGGTACAAGTAATCATAGTAGTTTAGGTTTAAATTGTTTGCTACGTTGTTGCCATATAGGTTCCGAATGTCATGAAATGGTCCATGAACAGCCCGCCTCGCCCGGAAAGTTGGAGCTTTCTATCATGGACTCCAGGGGAGACCTCGCAGCAGAATACGCCAAACTTGACGTCACCATCCTCGAATCCGCGGGCCCATTGGTATGTTCTTGCGTAACCAATCCTTTTCAAATCTACAGAAGAGTCAACATTCAGGGTTGCGCCGGCCGAATAGCCTGAAGTACGTCTTGTCGCAATCTCGTTGACTGATATCTTAGACCCGGTGGCAAGTTCATAGTTGCAAGATATTGCCTCAGAATATTTGTCGCCGGTAACTTGGTCGGACTTAATCTGAGCACGTGGAGAGAATGTCTGGCCATGAGCCGACTCGCCCTCAGTTGCAGGGAAGCAAACATAGGTCTTCTCTGAGACGTAGCCGGAAAGTTCGTCAATCCAGTAGAGCTCGAGGAAGTACTTCTGACCTGGTACCACATCAACTCCGAAACTCTTCGTGTAAACACCAAGAAGGTCCAGGTCACCCCAGTCTGAAGTCTCAAAGTCGCCAACTATTACTGTCTTATCCCATGCCTTTGAGATGCCTGGTCCTTGTCCGGGTGACATCTTGACCACAAGTCTTGCGTTCGGATTGTCGGCATCCCTGAGCCCTGATATCAAAATCCTCTCAGGAGTAATCCAGATGTCATCGAAAGCTATGGCGTCAGAACCGTGGATTTGTTCAGGTGCATCCATGGCAAGAGGTACGCCCACAAGCGAACGGTTTGCATTGAGGCATACGAAAAGATTGTGTGCGGTAAGCGGAACACCTTCCGCTCCCACAAGAGCATGCTCACGATGAATTTCCGCGAGCTTCTGCCAAGCAATCAGCTGCTGTGCTGTCAGCTGCTTGAACTGCTTGGTGATGTAACCGAACGAAGCCCGTCTGACAGACTGCTTTGGCGATTTGATGTGGGAGTGTTGTGCTCTGCCATTAAGCACGGTATGACCGCCAGTTCTTCTGGCTGTCACATCTCCAGCGGTTCCGCGGAACTCGCTGAAGGCAATTGATGGAAGTGCTTTCATAGTAGAAATAGGTTAAAGTTTTTGTTCAAATAATGTAGTACAAATATACGAAATATAGCGCTCATTGACTATATAACAATGAATTACAAGCAACAATTAATGTATCGCTATAAGTCTTGACAACTTATGGTAGCAAGTCCTATAACCGGATGTGGAGTCAATCAGCAAATAACGCAAGTGAAGCTGGCACTCTCCAGTCCTTTCACTTGGAACCGTGAAATCGATAATACCTGGTTCGTTTGTGGGAACCGACATGCAATTTCGTAGTTTGCTGGTCTTGCACCCGGCACCGGAATTTGTGAGCAATACCTTGCCAAGCACTCGATAACGGTTGCAGTCATCAGCGCCAGACAACCATAGACGGCAACGCAGAACAACGCTACCATTCACGCTCCTTGCCTCAATCACTTTGAGCTCAAACTTGGGAAACTCTGCGAACGGTAGTGGCTCGGGGATATGCTCATTCCCTAAAGTCGCAAATCCGTGATATGCAGATACGAATAGATTGTGGCCGGTGATGTGGGATGACCCGTCGAAAGGCGGTCTGTGCGGTTCAACCACAGACGCAAACTCGTTCCATTTCTCCTTGATGTTGTCCGGAATGTTCCTCCACTGTTCCAGGGCCCTTCTGTGGACATTCAGAGCCTTCACCTGCGCCGATGTGCCGCTGAAAATATGGCGGTCCCGGGCACGCCAGTAACAGACACCGTTCCTATGATAGAACGTGACCTCTCCGGCCGAACCCCAGCAGTCTGATATTCGAGTATTTGGATAATAAATAGGCATGAAGCAAACAGGTTGATTGAAACCGGTAGCCCACACCGTGTGAGGAGGCTGGAGTCCTGTGGACATCTTCACCACATAGGTGGTTCATAGGGACTTCCGAGGTACAAAGATAGTGAAATTTGATGTAACGAGTGTAGCTACCCATCAAAGTCTCTTATCGTTTTTCGAAAAAAGAGGACTGAAAGAAAAACCGGAAAAAAGAAAGAAAAAGAAAAAAGCGATGCTTTCTTAGCCCACGGAGTGGCCGATGTCAAGGTTTTGCGAGGAAAAATACTCTTTTGGTCGTAGCGCAGCGGAGACCAAAAGGAAGATTTTTTCGAAGCAAACCCGAAGGGCCTGACCTTGATATCGGCCGCGTAGCGGGCTACCTTCGCAGTTCTTTTTTCTTTTAGAGAAACGATAAGACACAACTAGATTAGTTATCATCATAAAACCATATCAATAAGCTATATACAATACTGCCCAGCAAATCAATGCCACATCATTATCCTTATCCGTCGAAGGCGCGGAAGCGATGAGGGCCGATAGGCACTCATCGCTGGAGCGCCGTGCGGCTCTGAGTGCTGCAGCATCAGCGGAAGTGTAGCCATCCGGAGCACAGCGGAGGAAAAATGGCGTAGCTGGAGCGGAAGGGTGGCATCGGTGTGCGATAGCGCACGGATGCCGACCGCTGCAGCACTCAGTGCCGCTAATGACATCATCGGTTACTGAGCTGGGCGGCTCCGCCGACCTGCTGAGTGACCGATACCTCTCTCCTCGAAGGTGAGTTGCGACGAAGGAGCAATCTCAAGGCACGAAAGTGACGGCCTTGGAGGGTTTAACGATACCAACTCTCAAGCGAGGTGCTGGAGTTTTCCGAAGGAAATCTCCATTCGCAGGACCTTGTTACGTGCAAGTCCGGGCGAGAGCCCGGTAATATGACAAGGCGGAGCCTTACCTTGGAGAAGGAGTGGAATGCTCTTCTTGTGAAAACCTGATGCCGAAGGCCGAAGCGATAGCGGAGAAGGTTTTTGCAAGAGGAGCAGGCCACGGAAGCGACCCTGCAGCGGATGCTGCACGGAGGACGGCAATGCCGCAGGCGGACTTTCTGCCGTGTACAATGGTACTCACTTTTATTACACCAACAATGATAAGTGTACTGACGTTCGCACTCCGAAGCAGAAAGTCCAGGGGTGAGCAAGCGGCCTGGAGGCCGGTGGCCAGCGAAGCGAACCCCTTATATTGCCGGCCGACCCGACAGGGCGTCTTTCGAAGGACGGACCTTCGCATTCTTATAGAGGAGCCGCTTAACATAATCTAGATTGTGTGCGAAGCGAAAACAGGCGGTGGGGAAGGGGCCCCAACGACCTGTTACACAATCTCGATAGATTATGTTATGCTGCGGTATTCGAGGAACAAGGGTTGTTTTTGCACTTTTGGAGCGGTGTCGGTTATGGCCCCTGTGGGGCGGTGGGGGATAAGAGGGTCGAGTCTTCCGGCTTTCGGAGTAAGCGGAGAAAGACTGAAGTCTCGACACCGCTACTGTATAATCGAGCGGAGCGAGTTTGTAAGGCCGGAGGTTTATTTCAATTGACATTTTGTCCTCTTTCTGATGACAGTCAATTGCGCATATTTTTTGCGGTGCGTTATCATTGATAAGAATGATCTTCAAAATTGCCTGCCATATTATTGGCTATCTGGAAGGTCGTAAATGAGGAAAACGGAATGAAAAGGATTTGTTTTGCGGCGCTTCTTCTGTTCAGCGCCGTTTGCTTGAAGGCGCAGTCATTGACTGATTGCGAGAATGTCGTAAAAGAAACTGTCAATGCCATCAACGGCTATTCTGTCGAGACGCTTCACCGGTATCTGGCTTCGGATTTTGAGTGCTCCGGGCAGAAAGGTGATGTCGCAGATCAAGTGCTGAATGCAATTATCGGGATGCTTGCCCAGTCGAATGACCGCATTGAAAAATATGAGAAGATTTCGGATGAGAGAAACGGCGACATGCTGACGCTGGATTATACATTCATATATTCAAAACATGCAAAAAGCAGGACTACTTTTGTGTTCGACAAGGATAACAAGATTAAACGTCTCGATCTGTTTTCTGTCATGGTCAAGTCGGCTGACAAGGGGTTCAAGTTTGAGACGCCTCAGGCCAAGGTAATCACAGTTCCTATAACATTGTCAAAGGACAATATGATTGTCACCCAGGCCATAATCAATGGGGAAAGACGTAATTTCATCATTGACAGCGGCTGTCCTGTGCTTTATCTGAACAGCAAGTATTGCGGCGGGAATGATGAAGAAGAGGGAACGCGCATGAGTTCATCCGAGGATGTCAATGGAAAAATCAGCGGCGGCCAGGATGTCATTACTGTTGATTCCTTTGATTTCAACGGAATACGGGCAAACGAGATAAAGGTTATGGCATCGGACCTTTCTCATCTGGAGAAAGGGACTGATGTTTATGGACTGATCGGATATGATGTTTACAAGGACTATGATCTGATGTTCGACTACAAGAAAAGGACTCTGACGCTGATTGATCCGGATTATACGGAGACTTTCCTGAAGGAGCGCAAGTATGAATATGATGAAGTCCCTTTTGAGATGAGCAAGACTATGCGTCATATTCCGCTCATCAATGCCCTGATAGATACGGTCAGCCTCACATTGGGAATTGACTGCGGAGCAGGAAATAATCTTCTTGACTCCAAACGAAGAGATGAGTTCGAGAATATGCTGAGCAGAGTGAAGACTACAAAGCTGAGAGGCATCAGCAATGACGAGGGGTCGGAGGTCCATGTCGGGAAATTGAAGAGGATCAAGATTGGCGGAAGGACTTTCCGGAACGCTCGAACTGTGTTCAATGATGTCAGCCACTTCAACAGGAACAATAACGAGAGAATTGACGGTCTCATCGGATATGAGATTCTGTCACGGCAGAAGACGATTCTGTCTTATCGGAACAAGAAGCTGATTTTTGTAAAATAACATTGAATTTATATTGCTGAAGACGGTAGGCTGCGGATAATATGCGGTCTTCCGTTTTAATTTGAATGTTATGGGCTGACGTGGAGGGTTGTTACGCAATCTCGAGATTATGTTATGCTGCGGATTTAATGCTCTGACGGTGATGTTGGCACAATGCGGCCCTGTCGGATTATCTCCCCTGTGGGGTTGGGGGCATTACAGGATGAGAGTCTGGGACCGCAAGGGAGCGGAGGCGCGGAGCGGACTGGAGGTCACAGTCTCACATACCTTCTTTTTATTTAACTGCTCGATGGTGGCGGCTCCGCCGACATCATGGAGCATCATAGATCAAGCAAGGTGAGTAGCCGGAGCACAGCGGAGGATACTCACCGCAGCTTACCTTGTTCCATGTAAGCGTAGGACGATAGTCCGTAGCGTGTGGGTTGGCTTGAGCAAGTCTGTAGCCGATTTGTCGGCAACAGTCTTGCTGCGCGTGGCAAATGAAAGTGGAAGTCGCAGCGGGGCGATAGTCCCGATGCGGCTGAAACCAAGCTGAGTATCTGGAGCGCAGCTGAGGATACTGAGCTTGACCGCTTTATTCTATGTCAAGATTAAGATGTGAAGGAAGAATTGATTTTCTTTCCTCAATGGTCGATTTGTATCTAGAATCTTTCTTCAGTTGTTTATCGGCGCGTTTCTTTGCACGCTTTGTTATTTCAGGGAAGTCCCCAACAAAGACTTCGGCTTCTTCTTTTTCCAGTTGATTCCTGCGATTGACAACCTCGTCAATAGTTATGTGCTCGCAAATTATGTCAGTCAAAAGAGACTCATACTCATTTCGTATCCGACGACATTTGTTGGCAAATTCCATATTGACATGTGCCCCTTTTTCAAATTTTCCATCTTCGCAGATGAAGGAAATAATAAACAGTGCTACAGACAAGAGGGCTGTAACTATTTCGATCCACTTTCCCCATCCGATTGTCGCAAATATGGAAGATACAACACCTACTGATATGACGCCTGATAATATTTGCTTTAGATATTTCCATAGCCTGCCCTTTTCTCTTTTGACATCTGCTTCGCATGAGTTATATGTGTGAGTGTATAGAATCCGAAGATGTCTCTCGTTTATCTGGTCGAATAATATCTTTATATTCTTTTCCATATTCATACTAATACCTGAAGTTTCCACCATGTTCTTCTCCCGGCCATGGCTCTTTGCCGAATCTTTCCCTGTAGCTTAGCCAATATAGATGCGTAGTAAGGTTCTGCTCAAAAATCTTTATATCGAATCCTTTTGGATACCAAAGTCTGAATTTGTCAGGTCTAACTATGCATAGAGTGTTATCGTAGTTCACATGCAGGTCTGCCGTATCTATCCCTAGTATCCTGCTCATTCTTGATATGCGCCCAGAGGTTTCGTAGATGGCCGGAAGTGGGGTGTCACTGTGCTCATTACACCTGATTTCAAGATGATAGTGATCATTGATTGTCTCTTGGTCCTTGTATTTGGCGCTGAAAGAGAATGTGCCATAGAACACATTGTGGGTGTTTGAGAAATGTAGGCCAGGTTGTTTCTCCAGTATCCACTTTATATCTGAACTGCTAATTATACACGCCATGGACTTGGAGCATTATTGAAGCTTCTTGCATCTTTTGTGTTATCTTCGTTCTTATCAGCCTTTGGGAAAACGGCTCCGAATACTTTAATAAGTTCCTCTGACGCCTCAATGTGCTTCCCTTCTTCCTCATATTGATAGGCCTTATCAATTCTTGTTTTGGCAGTAGTAATATGCGAATACCTATCATCAAACACAGAGGTGCGGTTGTGGAGATAAGTGAAGAAGTCTTTAATTATGGATAGATATCCATTATCTCCCTTACCGCCAGGATATACATCGTCAAGAAAACGGATAACGTCGTTTACGATTACGAAGGATTTATATGATAAGGTAGTGGTGTTTCTAATCCATGACTTGGCTATTTTTGAAAGTTCTTGAGTTAACCCATATGTTTTAGAATTTGAGTCTTGGAATTCCTCTACGCTTGACCTTGGGTCAAATATATCCCATGACCCTCCGTTTTCAGTGTTGGGAATCTTAAATTTTCCGCTTTCCAGTTCATAAGCTGGTAATACTTCCACATTGTGGGTTCCGTCAGCAAACTTTATTAGAACAACCTTGCCCCAGGCTTTGATTGTGTCTGTGGTTGTGTACTTTTCCTTTAAGGCAGATCGTGCTTCCTGAAGAAGACCTCCTGGATTGTTCTGGTATTTTTCATAGTTAGCTTCTGGGATCTTAAATAAAACGTCGACATCCTGTTCGGGAACAATTGGACGAACGCAAGTCCTCAATTTATATGACCCGAATAGGTATTTGTGATTTTGATTGTATGAGGCGTCGTAAAAGTGCCGATCAAGACATCCGCAGACCCCTTCATACTTTTTCTTTGCATCCTCCCACTGAGCATCCGTAAGAGTGATGTTGTCTATAAATTTTTGAAAATTTATTGCCATATCTAATTATGGGTTTTTATATACCGGGTCCTTAGTCCGGGTTGCTATTGCATGACACCATTGTCCTGCAAATGAAAGTAAAGGCAAGCGTTGTGCCAATGCAAAAATACTGACAATATGTCATTCTATATTCAGAAATAGCAGAAAATATGTCAGAATTTAAAAGAAAATCAAGATAAATTGCGGATATGTGTTCTAATTCCAATTAATTTTCATACCTTTGCAGTCCGAAATGTTAAACATAATAGATTGCGTCATGATACAGGAACTCAAATTCAAGAATTATAAGTCGTTCAAGGATGAGGTTGTTCTCAGTTTCGAGGCTACTAAAGACACTACATTTGAGGATTATCATGTGGTTGAAGTTGTGCCGGGAGTAAGGCTTCTGCGCTTTGCAATGGTTTATGGCGCGAATGCTTCCGGTAAGTCGAATCTTTTGGATGCAATCAATTTCCTCCAGAACTTCCTTTTCTTTAAGGCCGATGATTTATCTGAGCCAACCGGAACGGTTCCGTTTAAATTGGATGCAGCGACTCCTAATGAGCCATCTGAGTTCAGTTTGAAGTTTTATGTGGAAGAGACCAAGTACTGGTATGAACTGAAACTTACACCGCATAATGTTATTTCAGAGAAACTATACTATTATGATTCCCCTCAGCCCAAAAAGTTATTTGATAGAAAGCTGAAGGATGGTCAGTCCGTAATTACATTTAATCCTGCTACTGTGAAAATTAGCGCTGCGGCCAAAGAAGAGATTTCTTTGAAGTGCCTGCCGAATATGTCTTTCTTTGCCGCAAGAAATCAGGTTAATATCGCAATTGACAAAGTCGACATTGCAAAGGAGTGGCTCAGGAAGAATTTAATGCCGATAATTAACCCTACTACCGGTATGTTTGATTATGCGAGCAGCAAAATGTACAATAACGCTGCATTGAAGGCGTATCTTCTCGACTTTGTCCACCAGGCGGACTTTAATATATCTGACGTAAAATCTGATAAGGTCTCAGAGAAACTGCCTCAGCAGTTTGTCAATATGATTCTTGCTGATGACAGTGCGCCTGACGAGATAAAGGAGCGTCTTAAGTCAGAACAAGTCATTACCCGTATCCAGACCATGTTCGAGCACACTGTGAAGAATGAACGCGGAGTCGAGAAGTATCTTATGAGTACCGATAGCCAATCGGAAGGGACCAAGAGAACAATCGGTATTGAGGCGGCTGTGTATGAAGCGATGGAAACAGAGTCATTCCTTTTCATTGATGAGATAGAGTCTTCACTTCATCCGGAACTTGTCGAATTTATCCTCCAAAAGTTCCTCTCGAAGAAATGCAGAGCGCAGATGCTTGTAACAACTCACTACGACATGCTGCTTAATACTGTCGGAGATGACCTTATCCGCAGGGATTCTGTTTGGTTTACGGAAAAGAAGGAGAACGGAAGCACAGACCTGTACTCTTTAGTAGAGTATAAGGGCCTTAATCGCATAGCGTCACTTCAGAAGGCATATAGAAACGGAGCGTTCGGTGCGCTTCCAAACATTAAAGGATAGGCGAGATGGCGAGAAAGATAAACGTTAAAGCGAAGCGCGAGCCTATGCCGACAATTATTGGTGCGGGCATTACCGAGCAGTGGTACTTCACTCACTTGAAATTTTTGTATGACTATAAAATTAAGGTTCGTCCGAGATACTTCGGTACCGAGACGGCTGATGGTATGGCTAAGAAGATTGCAGAAGTTCTAGCTGACGGAGGCACTGCAATTTGCGTTTTTGATGCAGATGTATCGTCATGGAACGAGGTGGAGAGACAAAAACTGGATAAACTCAGGAATAAATATGCAAAGAATAAGCACGTGCTTCTTTGCGATTCAATGCCTGCTGTGGAGTATTGGTTCCTCCTTCACTATGAGAACACCAATCGCTTCTTTGGCACCTCAAAGGCGACTGTGCAGTCTCTTAAACAGTACATACCTAATTATGATAAGTCGGAACAGTTTCTCAGTAATCGCAAATGGGTGGTTGATATGTCAGGAGATGGAAAACTCGAAAAGGCGTGTGAGAGGACGCGGAAATTTGGCACAGAGGGACAGTCTTACTCAAGAATACACGAAATATTTGCAATAATCAAAAAGTAATAACAACAAAATATGTAAAGCGGAGCGGTATAGAAGCGAGCTCCGCTCTTTCTATTTTCGCAAAGACTCATCAATGCCTTCCACATACAGGTCGATAATGGCTTGCTAATCTGCGGGTAACTCATGGAGCTGTTCTTGCTAGGCATTAGTCATAAAGCAGTTTTCCGTGAGTACGGCGAGGTGGAGCGTTTGTTTGAGGATATAGAAACTCTCCTCCAGATCCGCATCACTATCGGACCAGTTGGTATGCATCTTCATTAACGGAAGATGCTTCTTTACTGCCGAGAACAAGCAGTCTGCGAATTTATCTGCACGAGTCTGTCCTTTTGATGTATATTCGCTCCAGCCGGACGGGGAAGTCCATTCCTTGCAGTTACCGAATGCGTTTGAGCAGATTGAAATGAGTAAGCAGGAATCCTTACCGTGTTCCCGACACCAGGCATTCACTCTGCGGCATCATTCTGCGAGGATGGTGTCATTCTCATCTGGAACGAGGAGTTCTGCGTCAAGACCTCTACTGCGAAAGGCGGATGCCAATTCAGATGCAATAGCGCGATTTAACTTGTACTCGGAAAACCTACCTTTTGGCGTGCTTTGGCCTGCGGTGGTTTTGCCGCCTCTGCTGTCGATGAAAACTTTTATGTGGATGTATAATAAATGATGTGTCAAACACATGACTCTGATGACAAAAAAGCTCCATTTTTCTGTCTATTATGAATTTCATTGAATTTCAATCCTCTACAGACATTGTCGCATACTATAAGTTGACATACCAAAATTATAATGCTAATTATAGTATGTTGAGTAGGCTGCTCTATTTCACTACCTTTGCTACGAGCAAGAAATTCATAACAATGCAAAAAACAACAATCTTGGAAGTATTCGGGCAAAATGTCCGTAGACTTCGCGTAGAACGAGGACTTTCCCAGGAACAATTGGCTGACAAGGCTGGGCTTCATCGTACTTATATTGGAATGATTGAACGAGCTGAAAAAAATATTACACTTTGTAATATGGAAAAAGTAGCTGTTGCATTGGGTGTAAGCGTTTCTTCGCTTATATAGTCTACAATCTATTACTAATCACCATAAACAGAGTATCATGCCACAGTTATTATTTTCAACCTCTACGCAGTCGCTCATGACCATCGATAAAGCCGTTAAAAGCATTAAGGATATGTTGGAGAATGTAATCGTCAATGGATGGACTGACTTGAAGGAAGTTTTTCATTCAAACGGTTGTGACGCCAAGAATTCGTTGATTAGATCACAGGTTTTGATTGATTTCATTCACGACTCAGTCAAATCACAGTTCATCTCAGAAGGCGTAAATCCAGATCTGATAAAACCTAAACTATACCATCACGACGGAGAGGTCGATGTGTATGGTTTTATTAAGAAAAAATCTCAGGATGTTTCTGTATTCCCAAACAACGTGTCTCCTCTAGCAGAGACACTATCTTCTGTTGGTATACTAAACGGAGAGAGAGATGAATTGGGAGCGACTCTAACAGAGTCAATTCTTGCCGTCAATGTGAGAAGTCAGCTGAGTAGTGTAGCTAAGAACTTCGATACTCTTTATGAGAGAACATTTGCTGAACCTCTTAACCTTCACCTTAGATGCCCTAAGATGGTTCTCGGCGAGGTGTATATGATTCCTGTATATGAGTACGATGATGCAGATGCTGCCGCTAACACGGTGTCATTCAAGTCAAATTCACAGGTTAAAAAGCACTTGAAAAAGTACATCAATGCTTTTTCCGCTATTAACGGCAGAGCGTCGCAAACATCAGACTTATGGCTTTACGAAAGAGTATGTTTGTTGATTGTTGATTTTAACCATGATCAACCAATTATTTACTCTTCAGATGCAGAGCTGAAAGCAGCGGGACTTATGGATGCAAACGCCACATATAGTATGAAAGGCTTGGGCTTCCAAAATTTCGCAAAAGACTTGCTCGACATTTATACCCAAAGGTTCGGCGAAGGAAGGTTTATTTGATACAAACGGATTAGGTAATCGTCAATCTCTTCTTTCGTAGAAAACCGTCTAAGAGCCTCTATATCCTCGGTTGATAACGAAGGAATAGTGAATTTTTCGATAAAGTTCTTCTGATAACAAGGGTATCCACCTTCAATGGATACGCTTGTTTTCTTTATATAGAAATGCATTAAGCCCGAGTTCAAGATTTTCATGAGAACGTCTATATTATCCATAGATGGTGTCAAGTTGTCTGCTTCGTCGAATAGATTTGTAGCAACTGAATTATTGTCAGCCTCAAAGAATAAACCGTAACCATTTGTAAACAAACTATCAGCTGACATATCAAGAATAAATCTTGGGTACTGGCTAAAAGTAGGTGTGTAAACCTTTGGAGAACATTTATTAAGCCCCTGAGTCCGACCATAGGCGTAAAAAGGGGTGTAGGTGTGCTTTCCTTTTCCGCGTCCGGCTAAAACATCCTTCATTGTGCACAAATATGCGTAGCACTCTGGATATTTGTGCATAAATACTTCCTCCGCAATAATTGACGCAGAACCTTTCTCGACTGTATATGGGAAGATGATTCGTCTAGAATTTAAATGCAGATCCTTTTGTGACTTAATTGTTGATATCTTTACAAGTGACTTAGTAGCCTCTTTTTCAATACGGAGTGAGTTGCAGTATTTATTGCTACAATAATAATACGAGTCATCTTCGCTCTGGACAGTAATGAAGTAAACTTCATCTTTTAACGTAGCAATTCCTACGGCTATGTTGAAGAGGGAGCCGATAGGCGTACCGGCTGACTCAATAGCAGATATGATACTTCTCTCTTCTCCACAGAGCAGCCTCCACTTCTTGTCGTTAAGATCTGCATAAGAATTGTCGGTCAAAGTGTATGAACTTAAGAATGATCGAGGGTCTTCTCCGTTATTTATCCTTGCATACTCTATCACACTGTTTTTGCTTCTTGTTAAATATGTAATCGCGGTGTAAGTCTGGACATCAAACACTCTTGTGGCACTGAAATCAACTATCCTTTTAACGGACTGGCTCTTTGAAAAGAAAGACCTAAGACTTTCTCCGGATAAAGAGGTAAAGAAGTTGTTCGGTGTAATATAGCCGAGCATTCCTGTATCCTTCAATAAATTCCAGCCAATCTCGAAAAAGGCAAAGTAAAGATTGTATGTTCCAAAACTAGTGGTCGCATAATTCTTTTCAAGAAGCTGAAGAGTAGGCTCTTCCATATCCTGAAATTTTACGTATGGCGGATTGCCAACAATATCATCAAAGCGGTTATCCCAAATATGAGTTAAGCTATTTGCCTGAATGACATTGATGTCATCGTATCCAATTATTTCTCCTACCGACAGGCCGTATAAAATGATAAGGATCTTACTTCTCCTTACATTGTAGCCGAGTATGTCAACTCCATGTAGATTATCACTTACTATTTTATTGACACTTTTGTTGAACTTTGTCTGGTAGTATCGCACAATACCCAGTAGAAAGGCACCGCTTCCGCAGCTAATATCCGCAACCTTAGCATCTTCAGCAGGAGATATTGTATTGATTATACTGTCAACTATGTAGCTTGGAGTAAAGAATGCACCATTCGTTTCCCTATCTTCAGAAGGAATCAAAAGCTCCATGTCAACGGCAAGTTCAGCAAGAGAAGAATGATTAATGACCGACAATTCAGTGATGAGTTCTTGGTCGAAACTCACATCCTTTAAATAATCATATATATATGGATGGGAGTCAAATTGGATTTTATTCTTTTTAAGGTAAAGAGCAACACAAGCTTTCTCTGTATTCTCAACACCATATTTCGTAATTATCTCGGATAAACTCATATCGTTCTTGTTTTTTATTTTACAAATATACTACTTTTTTGCATACTATAATATGCATAAACGAATAATGATGGGTAAAAATAAAACTCACTACTCAATGCTTTAGGTTTGTAGCCAGAACACCTAAGTGTTTTTCACTGCTTGTCTTTCAGCTCATTCTCGATGTCTTCGATACTTGGAAGAGTACTCTTAAAGTCTGCTGGAGTCTTTAAAATATGGTTGACAGCGGACACATACGTGTCGAGTTGTCCCACATCACCCGGCTGGAATTTCAAGGCCTTTTGTTGTAGAACTTGTCAATGAGATAGCGCTAATGTCACCACGGGATGCGTAAGATGATGGACTTCAGCTGTTCATATTCAGTTTTGCCCACAAGCTGTGGGTAAAATGTATCGAGTACTCATCTTTTGTCCCTTTTGTTTTGCACAATATAGTTCTTTATTTGTTACTTCTCTCAATTATGATGTTCCCAAATATCGTTACACCCACACCTCACCATTCTCCACATAATCCTTGACCACATCCAGAACTTTCTCAGCATTGGAGATTCCCAGAATCTTGAGTTCCATATCACGGAATTGGACGGAGTAGAAGGCATTGTTCTGCCAGGTGATAAGGACAGTGCCGTTGTAGATTGACGTGCTGACCTTGAATCCGACGCTTTCATCGGAAAGAAATACGAATGAAGTGGCGCTCCAGCAAGCGAGCATCTGGGGATATGAAAGAAGCAGTTTAACGACCTGCTGTATCTGATTTGTCATAATTCTTTGGTTGTTTGCTGTCCTTTTGTCCCACGTCCCAAGTATTGGGACAGTGGGGACATTTGGGACAAAAATTTGGTTTTACGGCTTATTGTCCCTGACTTTGGGACAAGGGACAGACGTCGATTGGGACTAGTCCGAGTTCATCCATCATGATGGCGACATTGCCCTGATATTCAGGGGAAATGTACTGCGCAATCTGCAAAAAATCTGGATTTTCTAGCGGTGTCCCATATTGGGACGATGGCGATGATGCGGTGGAACAGTCAACTGGAGGAACGAGCGTACCGTCCCGGAGCTGAGCAATCAGTCTGTCTGCGATGTCGATGTGAGCTTCGCGTTCTTCCGGCGTGGCTGTTGATTCCAAATAGTCAGACACTGTGATGTGAAGCGAACTGAGTTCTCCTGCCTTCTGCTTCCAGAGCTCGTAGCCATCCACGTCGGGAAATGCGACGATAGTACGCTGGTGTAGGACGTTGAGTTTATCTCCGAGCTGCGATTTGCCACCTGTGGCAAGCCAGACATATTCAGGCATTAGAGCAGAGCAAATTACAGCAGTCTTTTCTGATTCGACCAGCGCGACGGTGCGTCCGGGACAATTGGGTAGCATATGTTCTCCGAAGAGGCACTGAGTGAGTTCCCAATTCTGAGGAAGTCCGCCTTTGCGCTTCATAATAGAGTGTATCCAGTTGACTCTGCCACCGATGTTCTCATCTTTGATTCGATGTCCTGTGGCGGCGTCGTATTTCATTACCTTGCCCGTGCGACAGCGACCGTGGATGTCAATCTGGAAGAAGATGGCGTCGCGAGCTTTGGTGACTCCAAGCCTGTATTCTGTTATCAGTCTTGTCGCGGTGTTTGTGCCGAGAATTGACACAAGAAAGCGTGTAAAGTCGCTTTGATAGTTCGGGTTGACTGACCGGGTAACGAGGTCTATGGGGATGTAGCATAATGGTTTAGGTGCTGGTTTGCGTTTGGGAATCTTGATGGATGCTGACATGAAGTTCTGCCTCCAGTTATAGCTGGCTTCCGGATGGTCGGCGAAGTACTGTGCCGGCGTGTAGTGGTAGCCGCAAGCGGATTCATGGTCGCAACGGCCGACGGCCGGATTGAGTGATTCTCCGTCTTCGTTGACATAGAGAGTGAAGCAGCGTTTGCGCTCGCATGCAGGGCAGGTGTGTCTACTCTTCAGACCTGTGTATTTCTCTAGTGACCAATTCATTCTTCTTCCTGTTTTGGATTGTTCTTTGCCTGAAAGACTATACGGCCCGCCTTTGACTTGGAAATACCTAACTCTGAGGCAATTTCTCGCACTGACTTACCTTGACGGTACAGGTCGATAACGTTGATTGATTCTTGGCTTACCTCTGAGTCTTCCTGTTCTCTGAGGTGTTCTTTTTCCTTTGAAAAGCCGCGTACAGAGAAGTGGACAAAGCCACCTTCGGAAACAATTTCATGGACGATGACATTGTCTGATCCGTACTTGTATTCTCCGGCGCGTACTTTCACTTGCTTGACGTATTTAATGCCCTGATCCTTTGCAGATTGTCCGATGGCGATGACGGAATCGAAGAAGTTGTAGAGTTTCTTGGATCCGGCAAGGTCGTTCTGAGTGATTGGGTTTGAGAGGTTACGTTTTGGTGTATGAGCGATAATCAGAAGACTCCAGCCGTGTTTCTTCTTTAATGTCATCAGTTTCATCATAAAGAGTCCGGCGACGTCTCCTTTTTCGCTACTGTTGCAGAGGTATGTCAGGTTGTCAATGACTATGACTCTGCAACCGGTGGCAAGGGCTGCTTCTTCGATGTTGTTGATGATGTCGTCTTCGTAATTCTGGGCGTTGATGGCTTCTGGGCGAATCTCTGCGCGTAGTAGTTTGTCAGGGAAGATGTGGCGCAGACCTGTCTCTTCATCGGTGTAGCGAAGCTGAAATTGCTTGTCTGACAACTCGCAATCGACGTATAAAACTAGTTGTGAATGAGCGACATAGTCTGCCATTTGCACAGCGAAGATTGACTTGCCGATGTTAGAGTCAGCAAATAGGCAGCAGACCTCTCCCTCGTACCAGAGGGAGTTGTACAGGTCTACTGGATTTGGGCGTCTGGCAGCATCGATGACTGTCTGGTTTGCAGACTTGATTGAGAGCATGCCGACGAAGGTCTCTCCGTCTTTCGGTTGGGCAGCGGAGACTTGGGCGCGGATTGCGTCTAGTGTGCTGCTATTTGACATACTTCGATTCCTCCAGGCGCTTTTCAATGTCAGACAAGCGGTACCTTACGTTGTTGCCAATTTTCTCGGGAACAAGGTAATCCCGACTCCAGCGCCACAGCGTGGCTGAAGAAATTCCGAAGATTTCCATAACTTCTGTGCGTGAGAGCCATTTTTCTTCTTTCTTTGTCGGCTCCTGTGCGGGTTGTGTTTCTTTTACTGTACTAGCGATTGACTGTCCGAATTCTAGTAGTTCTCCGAGTTTGAGGGAGACTATAAGGTCTGGGTTCTCCTTTGCGACCTCGATAAGGTTGGTATCCATTTTATGTGTGAAAAATTAGGTAGTGGCACCTTACGTTGCATGATACGGTCTGCTGTAACGTGGTGCAGAGGGCGTGGGAACGCCGTATTTCATTCTGTCCTCCAATTGCAAAGTTACGGGGGATTAAGTGTACACGTATGAAAAATCCGTCCCACCTGATTGAGGTGTGACGGTGAAGGGGATTTATAATCAGGTGAATTGCTATGTGTCTGTTTCTAAGCGGTTCTATCGTTTTGTTTAACCTGCTTGGTGAAACCTAAAGTGAATTGAAGAATTCTTCCGCTTCAGTCCATGTGGCGGGCACAGTCCCTTTTATACTGCAGCGCTTGAATTGTGCAGGCTTGTATGATGAGGCGTCTTCTTTGATGCCCAGACGCTTAAAAATGTGTGTTAGCGTGTCCTTGTATGTCTTGATGAGAACCTTGTTGGTAAAGAGTACTGCGACAAGGGCTGCAATTTTGCTGACGAAGCCTTCTTCTTTCTTCTTGCTGAGCTCGTTGATGCGGGCGTTAATCTGAGCAATCTTGTATCCGTCGAATTCTTTGGTGAAGCAGCTGCGGAATGCTTTGGTTGAGTCGATGCCGTCTTTTGCTAGCTCGTGAGTGTTGTCAGACTCTGGATTACGGGTGATTATCATGACAGCGGAGCTTGTTCTGGAAGAGATTACTGAATGTATGTCCATGTTTTGATGGACGTACTGGAGTTCCGCCCAGGCGATTATGTCGTAGATGTTTTCTTTGATTGCGTCGATGATTTGGAAGCTGCGACATGGCTTTTTGATTTTACGGGCATATTTGGTCAGGAATTTCTGGACGTCAGCAAAGATGGGATCGGCTTCGACAATGTCAGTAGCAAAGGCAAGGTCCGCTGTGCTTATGATGTAGTCGTGAAGTGCTTTAATATGATTCTGGGCCTGTTCAGCGCTGACATGTTCTTCAAATTCTGTTTGTTCTATGGAAAAGCGGTCAGAAATTGCGGTTAAGGCATTATCAATATCAATGGCCAAGAGTTCTTTGTCTTCCTGGTCATAATCGTCTAAGCTTCCTTGTAATAGGTCGTGATATGTATTCAGCTCATTGAAGTAGAGAATAAGGTCCTTCTCCGCCTTCCATAGGCGCAGTAGCGAGAAGCATTCATCCATAATGTCCTGTGAAATTCATTACGAATTTACGAAAAAACTATATTACACATATCTGTAACAATCAAGAATCCTCCGGTATCTTTTCAACACCGGAGGCTAATTTTATGATTTACAACTAGTCTAGCAAATTGGTCATTTCTCGAATCATGTCGTCATCGATGTCACGGTAGCGTGCAAATGCCTTCGATCCTTCACAGTGTCCGGAAAGTTTTCCGACGAGGTTAGGGTCTTTGACTTTCTTGTAGAGGTTGCCGATGAAGGTGCGTCTGGCCATGTGAGAACTGGCGACTTCGCTTATCGGATGCTGCTCTGGCTGCTTGGTTACAGGGTTCATGATTGTGACCACTCTGTTTATGCCTGCATCTCTCAATGCCTCTTTGATAAGGTCGTTGAGTTTTGCGGTTGACACATAAGGGAAGAGGCCTTGTGATGACTTACCTTGATTGCGCTCAAGGATTTCAATGGCGGTAGGCGAGAGGTACACCTTTACAACGCGTGGTTGCTCTTCTTTGGTTTTGCTAGGGATGTACTGGATTGCGGTGCCGTTTTCGGTCTTTACGATGTTGTCAGCAGTGAATGACATCAGGTCGCTGATTCGGCATCCGATGTAGCACTGAAATACGAAAATATCTCGCGCAAGTTCTACTTCTTTCTTGGATTTTAGATTTGTCTTGAAAAGAATATCCCTTTCCTCGGTGGTGAGATAGTAAGGGGTGCCGTATTTCTGGGAGCCTACAGTGTATTTGCGGAACGGGTTGTTCTGGGTGTAGCCCATATCGATGCACCAGAGCCAGTAAGCGCGGACTGCGCTCATATAAGTGATGATGGCGTTGTCGGAGCGCTGTTTAGGAGCCTTCTCGTGGTTTGAGTTATCCCAGACATATCTGTATTTCTTGTTAGGGACGAGTATGGTGCGGTACTTCTCTTTCTTTTGTACAAAGAAGCTGTGCTCGTCCTTGAAGAATTTGGCGAGAGATACTAGGGTGTCGCCAGTGGCTTCATCAAGGTTGATTGGTTTGCCGGTATAAAGTTCGTAGCGGTGTACAATGTCAAAGATGATCTTGTAACTCTGGTGACGCTGATGGGAGATCTTCTTGAATTTTAGGAAGTCCTCTGTCTTGTCTCCGAAGTAGTGTTTGTCCGGCTCTGGTGCTTTGAATCTCTCGGGGAAGAGGAGTCTGTCCACGGTTTCTTGAGCCCAGCCTTCGGCGAAGTCATCGATGGCTTTCTTGTCTCCTTGTTCAATGAGTTGGGTGACAATTCTGTCCACGGCTAGCTTTGCTTCGCGAGCTTCCTGCACTTCAGGAGTGATGATTCTGTTCTTGATAACGATTTCTCCGTCCACGAAGAACTTCGGATTTAAGTAAACGTGCGAGTGCGCGCGCTGACCTACAGCACGCGTGTTGCGGTACCTCAGAAGGACTTCGGCCTTGCCTGTGTTCTTCTGAAGACGGGTTGAAAGGGATAAGTAAACTTTAGCCATAATATCAATTGTTAACGCTAACAAAGTTAGAAAAAACGGTGGACAATATCAACTGAAATTGTCCACCTATTTGATTTGTAGTGAAATTTGCTGAAATATGGCTTTTGGCTTAATTTGATGTTAAGTGTCTATGAGTTAGTAACTTATAAGGATATTTGAAAAGTCTTGTTTTCAGGGATTTCCGTATAATTTCACATCTTATTTCCCGATGCAAAACGTAAGGTAATAAGTATATCTATTTGATTTAATGCAAGTTGCTTGATTTGGTGCTATTGATTAGCAACGGAATAGCAACGATTTTGCGGAAATTAGTAACAATCGTATAGCAAAAATGGCTTCCGACCGATTTGTTTTGCTACTCCAAATATAGTCCAATTTTTCATTGGTTGTTACTTCTCCTGTGATGTCTCCCATATTGTGGATGGTTTCTCCGATGTCCCGTATTATGAAGTCTCCCGAAGTTGGCATATAAATAAAACAAACCCCCAGCAGTAGCAAGACCTGCCGGGGGCATTCAACGCAACCGATATAACGAATATACCAGTCTGTGCAAAGATATGAATTTATTTTTTCAATTTGGACTTTAATATCATTTCTCCGTTGTCCTCATTGCGGATAAATACGTCACATGTAGTGAGGTGGAACGTATGCCTTACCATAGCACCAAAGGAGTTTTTACCGCCAACCTCCAAAGTCCATTTCACTTCCCCGACTTTACTGTTCTCGTTCACTTCGTATTCTTCGCTGTAAACCTTGATTGAGGACGGGTCTTTGAATGTATCTTCAAAATAGAGCATATAGAGGTCTCTGCCACTCCTTACGGAAGACGGTTCGCAACTGTACAGCAGAACTGACAGCAATATGAATGATAATATCTTTTTCATGGATTATCGTTTTGTGAATGTAATGTCGTTGTTATCTGCAGTTCCGTATGCACGGAGCTTGATTGTTGAGTTGTCCACGATGGTTAGGGTACGCTTATCTTCCTTGTTCGTCACTTCTCCGCTGCCAGTGTTGTACTCGTAAAATGAAATGGTCTGTTCCTGACCGTCATATACAGGTGTTGAGATAACGAGATAGCAAACTGAATGCGTCTCAACTCCTGTATATGTTTCGTCTATTACAGCATCTCCGCAGGCTTTGAATGTTCCGAACAGACTTACAACTTCCTTTGGCTCTGAATAGGGCGTAAATGTGATTTCTTCGGTACGGTATACTGTTGTACCGTTGTTGATTGAATACTCTCCGTAGAAAGTCCCTTGTAAGGCTTCCAGTACGGACTTCTCATGCTCGTTGAACCCGTTAAATTCCCCGTCGTCTTTGGAGCATGAGCCAAGCATCAGGATGACGGCAAGGATTGGTAGAACTTTTCGCATTATTCTTAATTTTAAGTTTCAAATTCCTATCCGTATCGCCTTGCCGTTGTTCCCGGATGCGCATAAAAAACGTGGGCATCCCTCGTTGGTAAAGAGGCATCGCCAAACGCCCGTAGCCCACAAGGAAAATGCCCACGCATATGACGTGGGCATCTACCATTGCTTTTAAGGCTACGTGAAATTTTGGCGATTTTCTTTACCTCAAAACAATAGCAAACGCTATACTTTTTCAATATGTCGCTCCAAAGGTACGCAATTTTTTCATATCGCGGCAACAATTTGCAGGATAATCATATAAACCGCCTGATAAGAGCCAAAAACGGCTTCCTAAACACATAGACCACAAGCACTACGAGCACAACCCAAAATCCCCTCATCTGTGTCTTCTGCCATTTGGTTAGCTCACGTTCTACCGGAACAATCTTCTCTACTTCAATATTACGGTAAATGATGCTGTCCTTACGCTCTTTCGGGACTTCAACGGGGATTTCCTTTTCCTGTGGTTTTGTCCTCAAATCATGGTAGAGCGTACCGTCAGAGTTTATCCGTGCATCTGACTCGGCAAAGTCGTTTTCAAGGTGTGAGGAACTGTCACGGGTCGTCCGCTCCGCCGTCTGTGCAGGAATTTCAACCGTAACTGTGTCGTGTATGTATTCAACCGTTTTAACGACCTCTACACGCACGCTGTCGCTTTGGACGGTAGTCAGCTTCCGGCTTGTGCCGCAAGCCGTGAGAAGCAAAATTAAGGTGCAAATAAGGGCTGTTTTCATTACTCCGAGAATGTTAGTGAGTTGATACGATTTTTCCATCCTTTCAGGAAGCGTGTCTGTGACGGATCCCGTTTGACGATGTTCTCTACGAACTCGATGCGCCTGCTGTGAATTTTGACGAACAGGCTGCGCTGTACGGCAATGTTGATTGCAGTAAGAGTGTCGTTACCGACAATTCCATCCACGGCCACACCGAGAATTTTCTGTATCTGCTTGATTGAAGTTGATGTTCCCGAAGCCCAAGCCCAATCCACAACGATATCGGCTATTGATTGGTTCTCGATGTCGTCAGCTTTCCATTTGTCCCAGTATCCGCTCTTGAAGATGTGCAGCCATTGTTCATCCGTGATGTTCTTCAACTGCTCGACCGTAGCGTCCTTTCCGTAGAAGTTCCTGAATGTACCGATAGTGATACCTTTGTTCGTTGCGCCGCCCCTGTCCAGCGGATCATCAACGAAACCGCCCTCCCAGCGGAGGATAAACGGTTTCAATAGTTCTGCCTTTGCCATATTGATAGTTATTTTGAATTGTTAGTCGTGTCGTCTATTTTCTTTTTACGCTCGCTCAAAGCCTTGTTGATACCGCCTCCGGCCATGAAACCGCCGATACACAGCATGAACAGTCCCAAAGCGTCAAGGTCTGTTTTAAGGTAGCCGTTGGTACAAACGTCCCATACCAAACAGAAGCACACACAGAAGCCAATCAATGCACCTACTATGCTTGACAGCACGAGTGCGAAAGACTTGCTGCTGTCAAGACTGTTCGCTTTTATCAGACTTTTCAGATATTCCGTTATTCCCATCTTCATTTATGCTTGGATAATATTTGTCATATTCGTGGTTGGCGAGTTTGACGAGACGGCAATAATCCCTCGGAGGCATACGTTTCAAACATTCGTCATCAGGACGCACACAGATATTGTGTTGTGCTTCCATGAGTTTCAGTTTCAATTCGTTGTTCTCACGTACAAGTTCATTGTTCAGCCTTTCCAACTCATGCTTGTCAGAATAGAGGTTGTCGATGCGTTGGTTAAGCTCGTTGATTTTCCTATCCTGCTGTTCGATACGTTGTTTCAGGCTGTCAACGAGCTGTCTCATAACGTTAAGCTCCTTTTCTTCAGCTTCTATGTTCTTTATGCGCCGTTCAGGCTTCATGAAGAACAGGAACTTTATCAATCCTATGCCACCGAGTGACGATACCACAAGGACTATAATCTTGACTATCTCGTTCAATATTTCCATGCCTGTAAATTGATATTCGTTTTATGCGTTCAAAGATACTATTAATGTCCTTAATAAGTACGTTTTTAGGACGAAAAAAGCTATCCTATTCCGATAAAATCTGTCTTAGAAATAAGTATCCATTTGTAATCGTAGCCATCAACTCTTAACATTTCAATATATGCCCCCCTATTAAGAGTAGTACAAAATACTGTGTTATATATTGTACAGAAACTACCTGTCTCTGCTTCATTTACATCAACAAAACCTCCTGTAAAAGTATAAGTGTCACTTGGCATTCTTGTGATTATTGGAGGAAAATATATTTTAATTATCGCTCCAGCTTCTGCTGAATCATTAATTGTATAATAGGCTGATATACTTGCTCTAATATGACTATATTTGGAACTATCAATAACTCGATTTGAATGAATTTGAGGTGCATATTGCAGTAATACTACATTACTACCTGTTATTTTTACACTTCCTGAGAAATTTGCATCTTCAAATATCGCATTAACCCCTTTAACTGTTCCGTCAGATAAAGTTTGGAATTTCCCGTCTTTTGAAAGTATGTTCTTTACAATCAGGTTATCCGTGTCAATCAAAGAGTTTTTCAGATAGCCTCCCTCAATGATTGTCTCTTTCATCACGGCGTCCTGTTTCAACTGATTGAAATCACCGTTGATGAAGTTGTTAAGGCTGCTGTCGTCCGTGTATTTTGAAGCCTTTACCCAATCGGCAGCGTTGTAGTAACCGCTTTGCGTGCGGGCAGTTTGGCATCGCATAATATCACCGTTTGTTCCCTGAACCCACAGGTCGCCGACATCATAAGGACTGTATGGGTTAGTCACAAACACACGTCTTTTCCCGTCTGCCGTGTCCTGCGCCTTGCTTGCAGCGTTATACGCATCTATAGCCTTCTGGTCGTTGATGTCGCTCCATGTGTACGTGCTGGAATACCGCTTCAGCTTGTTGGCAGTAGAATTGAACCACATATCACCGACATGCTTCTTCTTCAGTTCTGTAGTAGTCCATGCAGTAGAAGGGTCGCTGGTCTGAAACCATGTCTCTATCTTGCCGTCAATCTGTCCCTGCAGGTCGGACATGTCACCGCTGTATGTTCCGTCTATGAAGTCCCTGAGCCCCGAATCATCGGTATATTTGGAAGCCTTCACCCAATCTGAAGCATAGTAGCTTCCGGATGCGCGGCTGGTCTGACACCTCATAATGTCTCCGGCTGAACCTTGCACCCATAAATCCCCTATGTCGTATGGAGGGTATGGTGTGGCAACGAATACCCTTCGCTTGCTGTCTGCCGTGTCCTGCGCCTGTCCGGCTTTGGCAAGTGCCTCTACTGTGGCCGTGTCCGTTATCTCGACCCAAGAATACGAGCTGCCCGATTTAGTCCACCGCCAGGAACGTCCTGTTTTCAGGTTTGTAAACGTATCATTCAGATGCTTGTTTTTCTCCTCTGTAGTGGTCCATTGAGATGCAGGAACATTCGATGTAGTAGGGTTGTACTCATAGAAGAAGCTCTCTATTGCCCCGTCTATCTGTGATTGCAGACCGCCTACGGCTTCCACGAACTCCTGCGCCTGCGTGTCGATACGCTCGTTCAGCTCATCTTCCAAATCGCTGACGTTCTTATCCGTTCCGTTTGTGCTCCTGAACCTTATGTTTCCTCCGATTATGGAGTTTGCCAAGTCGAAATACGTCTTTCCGTCAGCAGAAACAATCTTGTCTGTTGTGATACGTCCGGGCAGAACTTCGGTAAAGCCGTACAGCGTAGCAAAGGAACGTTCCCCGTCATACTCGCTGTTGAGCACACCAACAAGCAGATGGTAATATCCCGATACGTCATTCATGCCTATTGCGGTCGGAGAAAGCACAAATTCTCCCGTACCCGTGCCTGTCGGCACTTTGGCATAGAAGTAATACTTCTGTGATATTTGGTCGAGTACGGGGCTTGTATAGCCGCTCATAGTCCAATGCTTGTACGTGTTCTTATCACGGCTTGAGGTTATGGTGTCGATGCCGAGCGTCATGTGCTGCAATACGGTTGCAGGGGCTATGAGCTGCTTCGTTTCCTGATTGTACGTGATGTGGTACTGTATCGGGTTAAGGCTGCTGTCCACGAAGCGGAACTGCAAACTCTCGTCCCCGACAAGCATGGCCATAGTCTGTACCGCAATCGGATTGATGCTGTTCGTGAAGTTCTCAAGCAACGCCTGTTCGAGCATGTCTATCGTTTCCAAAGAGTCCCTGAACCTGCGTTTCGTGAACTGAATGATTTTCTTTTGGTTCTCATCCACAATAACGTTACCGTTCTCCAACTCGTTCAGAGTGGAGTTAAGGCTCTTTCCCGATACGCTGTTTGACAACTCCACCGTAGGAGCATACGGAGAAGTGAGATAGTCCTTTATGCCCGTTATCCTGATTTTCACACCGTCAGGCGCAAACTGATTGTCCGTAAACAGAACGTAACCGCCCACAACGAGCTTGCCGCCGACCTTTAGCCAGTTACGTTTTGCCCACATGCCCTGCAACTCTCCGCTGAACGTGAATTTGGTGTCCTCGTTCTCGTACAGATACCGGGCGGCTTCACGGAACATATCCCACGATGCGCCCGTCTTTGTTGCGTTGTCACAGATGTAGGCATCAGGAAGCATACATCCGAATATGGCGTAAGTGTCGCCCTCGTGAGGTATATACACGCCTCCGGGCATGGTCAGCCCGTCTATCTCTTGCGGGACAATCTCAAACCGTCTTTCGGCGTGGTTGTACTTCAACTCGAAAGCCTTGTCATCTCCGGCCAGCATACCGCTCTGAAAGATGATGGTCATGTTTTCGCCCTCGATGAGATAGTCATTGTAGTTCAGGTTTTCGGGTATGGTGTTGTCTATGATGTCATAGAAGTTGTTGGCTTCATCTATGACCTCCACTTTCGTAACCTTGCCGACACGGGACGGATATATCTCCGAACAGTCCAGACTGTCCTCATTGTTGTAGAGTACAGCCTTGTCCTGCCTCCTGATTGAATAACCGTCAGCATCTGAAATGTAGGTGCGACCCTCGTATTCCAAGGTCTGCGATTTCGGAAGAAGAAGCTCTGCAGATCCGTACTTTGAGCGGTCTATGTTCTGCGAGCCTCCCTGAACAAAGAGGATTTCAACGGGACGGCTTCCCGTCTCAGTAGTGCGCCCCACACCCGGGACAAAGCCGTTACCCTTGCCGTAAGACAAAGGTAACGGGTCGTCCTTGAAATATTCGACTTTCTTCAGGTGTATGGTCTTGCCGACTATCTCCCATTCGGAGTTGAACGTATCCGCAACGCTTTGCAGCGCATCGCTCACAAACGAATGGTCGAATGCGATAGTCTTCTCGGTTGATACGATACAATCCCCAACGGCCCAACCGCTGTCACGCTGGTTGAGATTGTCCACGATTACCTGAATGTACTCCTTGGGAGTGGCGCACATGGAGAATTTGAGCCGCTTGTCCACCGTGTTGCGGAGCTTGTAGCGGTTCAGCTGGTACTGTGCGCTCTCCATTATCAGGGTGTATTCAATATCCCGTGTCCCGTTCTTTTTGATGTTCGCAGGGGCGGCAAGGGTGTACCTTATCGCCATATACTCGCACCATGCGCCTACGGGTATCTCAACGTATTCAGGAAGAGAGAATTTCAGCGTAAGGTTATGGTCGCCCATGAGCGAGCGGTAACGGTAGCTGTCATCGCTTTCCTGTACGTCCAGCGTTGTGTCGTTGAAGTGTATCGTTATCATTATCTGCTTTCGCTGTAAAGTTCTACATAGATGCCTACCAAGTCGGCGAGAGGCTGGTAAACGGGAATTTCAGTATTACGGGTACACAGGTAGGTAATGCCGTCCTGGATGTAATACTTGCCCTGCTCCAGCTCCATATTGTTGTTGTACGGTATCGGGTCGTCAGCAGTACCTGATGCGGTCTCTACGATTTCCGTGTACAGGCTTTCAGTACCTGTTCCCGGTCGCCATTGTTCCTGTACGGTGTGCTGCTGGAGGACTTTCCACAGCCTGCCGTCACATTGCATCTTGTCGCCCTGCTTGACCTCCTTTCCGATGTGCGTTTCCCATTCGGGATATACGCTCTTTACTGACAGGGCATCGTTGTCGGTCAGGCTCATCGTGTTCACGGTAAGCATGAGCAGCTTTGCGATGTCTGCCATTCGTGGAGCGGATGCGGTTTTGGGTGTTCCCGGATCAATCTCCAAATCCTCCTTTACCATGCTCTTGACTGACGAGACGAAAGCAAGGTATTCCTCGTATTCGGATACCACTCCAGCATCGGACAGTACGCCCTGCTGGTAGGCGTTGAATTGGTTGATGAGAGCCAGTTCCGCTTCTGCCGAATAGTCGGAGCGTATGACCGCTTCAACACACTTGCCGTATTCGGGCTTCCCGTGAATGGTGACCTCACGGCACGAATACTGAACTTTCTTTACCGATGATACAGGTTCTTCTTTTCCCTCCTGCATCATTTCATGCTGGACCTCTTCTTCCTGAATGTCCCAACGGTACAGGTAATTCTCGTTACCTACTGCCTCTAATTTAGGCGGCTTTGTGTCGTAATACGCACGTGTCATAAAATTCTGCTTTTAAGATTGTTTTTAGTAAATGTCTCGAATTGCTGTATTTCGCCCAACCGAACCAGCTGCACAGAGCCTGACGGTAGTCCTCCAGCTTTACGTTGGCTTTCCTGTTCCATTTCGCCGCCGCACGGCAGAAGTTCTGCTTAATGCTTTTCCTGATAAGCGTCTGGTTGTGGTAAAATACGAAGCCTATAAAGTCCAATCCCCGGCCGTGCCTGTCGGAACGGTTATCCCCGATAGGAAACACTTGCTCGTTCCCTTTCAGGTTCAACTTCAAGTCTTTCATGTATTCCCTTATGTCTGCAAGAAGCCTGTGAAGTTCCTCTTTGCTCGATGCAAGGAATACCATGTCGTCCGCATAGCGGAAGTAGTATTTCACTCTCTTTACCTCCTTTATCCAATGGTCGAAATATGCGAGATACAGGTTTGCGAAATACTGTGAAAGATAGTTGCCGATAGGCACTCCGGCTGCGCTGTCGATTATCTCGTCAAGAAGCCAAAGCGTGTCCTTGCACTTGATTTTCTTCCTGACGATTGACTTCAACACATCATGGTCGATTGACGGGTAGAACTTCCGAATGTCTATTTTCAGGCAGTACCGTGTGTTCTCACGGTCTTTCATAGCCTGCTTGACCTTGCGCATCGCTCCATGTATGCCACGCTTCTTGATGCAGCTGTACGTGTCGGTAGTGAATATGGATACCCATATCGGCTCCAGCACGTTCATTATGGCATGGTGCAGGATGCGGTCGGGATAATAAGGCAGTCGGAAAATCTCACGTTCCTTTGGCTCGAATATGGTAAACGTCTCATATTCCGAGTTCCTGAATGATTTGGTACGCAACATCTCATGCAAAGCAATGATATTCGCTTCCCTGTTCCTGTCATGGAAACGCACACCGTATGTGTTCGCCTTACCACGTCTTGCCTTTTCGTCAGCGAGACGGAGGTTTTCCAGCGAGATGATTTTTTCGTATAAGTTGCCAAGTCTTTTCATACTGCTTTGCTTTTCTTATTCGGGGCGTTCGGTAGCCCATACAACGGGCGTTCCTACCAGCTCCTTTCTGACGTTATGTTTTTTGCCAAGAGGCAAGGCCGCTGCTCCCATATATTTTTTAACCCATATTGAAAAGTATAGGTGAGAGCTGATGTTCGCATTCGTATTCGAGGGGGTGTTATTCGAGTTCGCATAGCTGAAGCCTGCATTCGCCCTGTTATTCGCATTACCGCTGAACAGCACACCACAAGAGCAGCCAACCTTTTTTCTCATTCTCTTACTCGAAATAGTACCTGTTCCCGTTACTCCGCAATGTTACCCTACGTGGGAACTTGCCCATCTCCTTAATCTTTTTCAGGACATACAGGATGTCCGCTGACCCCGTAAAGAATTTCTTTGCATCGGATTCCGGGCTGTCCTTGTCAGGCTTGATTTTGACCAAAGTCTGACCCTTTATCCCTTTCGCCTTGCTGAAACGTGTCGGGACTTCCTCGATGAAGTCCGTTACCCAAAACGTGGTGTTCACGATTTTGGACTGTGTCGTTTCCGGGCAGTTGAAACTTCTGCTGTTCTCATCACGGGGGATTTTCAGGAAATCCAAAGAACCGTCATCTTCCAAATTGTTGTTCATATTCATATCTTTTGCACTGTTTAGTTAAACTTCCTATGCGCTTCGTGCCAACGTGTTACGCTGGGATAAAGCAAAGGCGAGAGCCGAAGTACGCAGACGTAGTCGAGGGGGCGTAATTCGAGTACGCATAGCCGAAGCCCGCAAACGCCCCGTAATTCGCACTACCGCCGAACAGCACACCACGCAAAGCCTCCGATGTAGGTATGTTGGTGTAATGGTAATCGCAGAAGTAGGTAGTAGAACCGCCTCCTACAACGTCAGGCATGATTTCTCCGCCCTCTCCGAAGATTACCGACTTCACATAACCCTCTGCACGGGCTTCATTACCCACATGGGACATGTTGTTATAGTTGCTGTCGTTGAAATATTCCGGATTGTCCGTGACAAATACCTTGCTTAAACCGTCCCCGGTCGGCTCATTCGGAGAGATGCGCACATTGATGCCGTCAGTCCATTGCCACAGATGTCCGAAAGGATTTTCAATACCCCTGTAACGTGGTACTTTTACGGTAAGCCCTGCGCTGTCGTATTCCTCCGGCATTGAGAACTCCACTTCGCCCGTACCGTTACCCAACTCGTCGGTATATCCGCACGGAATGAATGGATAGTAGCCATTGAACGCACTCCATTTAGAACTGTTAAGATTGGTCACACCATCTCCGAGACCTCCCTGTGCGTATCCGCTGCTGTCTTTGGCTGAGTTGAACGCCTTTTGAGAGTTCAGGGTCGCATATTCGATGATAAAGAGCCAAAACAGGTCCTTATGGATGTCATACGTCATGCAGTTCCATTCTTTGGTGGAAGACTTACGCTTACGGGCATAGGTCCTGAAATTGGTGCGAGAAATGGAAGTTGCAGGTCTTCCGAGAAGCGAACGGTACGTGCCGTCCCATTCCGCATTGTTGTTGCCGCCCCTGTAATCCGCAGCCTCATTGACAACGGAGCAAAGCGTGGTAGTTGAACGTTGTACGGTTGCTTCATAGGCAGAGACGTATTTCTTTTTTACCTGATGATAACCGGGAAGGGGATATTCCGAAATCTTGACCCTGCGCTTGTTGCCGTCTGTCTCGAATTTGCGGTAATACATGGGAAGCTCCACCATGACCTGACCACGTGAACCGTCACGTGTGTTTCCTCGCCAGTCGGCAGGATTGAGGTACTCCGTAACCGTTCCGTCATCTGCCAAAAGACAGCCTTTCATCCGGCTTTGGATAGGCAGGCTCTTGTGCAGCTCCATGTTCCCGATACGGGTGCATTCGGGAGACGATACGGTGACATCGTACTCGATGCCATAGGCGCAGTTCTCTTCAAGGTAGGGCATAAAGGTAGCGAGAGCAGCCTTTTTGCTTTCCCCGTCCGTGTCAAGCACCTCACACAATAGTTCAAAGGGGTTTGTACCCTCCACTTCCGGCAGATCCGCCAGACGTTTTCCGTTGTCGAAAGCCTCGATGATTGAACGCACCTTGCTTTCTTCTTCGCTTGTTAATGCCATAATTTTAACTGTTTAATAGTTTGAAAACTGATTTGCTTCCTGATTTAATCAATGATGCAGCCCTTTCGCCGCTCATTCTGAGACGTTCTCCCGTATGCACAGGTCTCTTTCGTGTCCGTTTCGTCCCTGTCATGATTTTGCATACGGGCTTGCCGTTGCTGACCACGAACATTACCGAACCGGGCGTATTGAGCCGTAAAGCGTCATACTTCCTGAACGATGCCCAAGAGCGCATACGTCTCACTACCGATATGAAGATTGAGATTATCATACCTGCTCCACATAAGAACCGCTGCCCCAATAGATGTCACACTCTCCGAGTATATCCATATTCGGAGCAATCTCGACTATCGCCATAGGCGACCAATCATTGTACGCTACGGGAGCGTCTGAAAAATCCTCATCCTGATAGCATTTCACGCTGAGTACGGTGTCCAATGCTTCAGATGACGTATCCCTCGGTCTGATATATACCGAGAACGGCGTTTCGTTAGGCAGCTTGAAGCCCTGCGACAGGCTTTCAATCTTGCCGTGAGAGACTATGCGTCCCCCGTTCATAAATTCGCTGATGTAACCTTTCTGTGCCATAACCGATGTATTTTTAGTTCAACCTGATATTTCCGTTTGCCGTCAGGCGCATGGATGTACGAGCGGCAAGCCTTATTGTCGGAGCAGTCACCTTAATCTGAATAGTCCTGAAAAGAGCCATGTTGCAGGTAGGTATGACGTGTATCACGCTTGTTCCTGCACCGAGAACGGTAATCCTCCCGTCAGGGGTTACCGAAACCGCCTTATCATCTCCCAGGCAGAGTACATTCTGATGCACCCTTTCAGGAAGCAGTACCGCATTTATCTTGGCCGTCTTGTTGCCTGTTGTCAGATGAGCCGGATAACTCAACTCCATAGAGGTAGGGAACAGTCCCAACGCTTCAAGGTTGGATGCAGTCTCTATGATTTCCCGGCAGTCCTCCGTTGCCTGATTGGCTTCTTCCGTAGCATTCTCGCAACCCTCTTTTGCTGTGTTCGCCGCATTTGCGGCTGCATTGGCGGTACTTGCAGCCGTATTCGCCGAGCCAGCCGCTGTATTGGCGGAGGAAGTCGCCGCATTCGCATTCTTTATTACAGTCTCTACTGAGGATTTCAACGAGTTTACCGTGTTGGCGATAAACTCCAGCGATACCTTTACGCTCCTGTTGAGCGCATCAACGCCTATGGTAAAAAGCCCCGTGAATGTCTCACAAAGCGGAAGTTCTGATATTTTCTTCTTCGTTGCCATATATCATTTCCTTAATCGTTTCTCAATAGGATATTGCTTTCTCCGTCCTCCGTGAGAACGAGCGCATCATCTTCGGTCGCCAGCAGCGCATGGTTGCCGACAGGTCGGTAATTGGTAAACGTGAGCACTACCGAGAACTCGCACCAAACACGGCCGTTACGCATGATGTCGAACTTCGATACCGTGTTCTTCTTGTAGAAGCAGTCGAACTCCTCCACCGTCTTGTCAAGGTACAGGCTTCTTTCCTCCGGCTTCAGAAGTTCCGTAAACAGGGAGTTCCAACGCTTCCAGAATACGGTAACATTCGCCGCACGGATAAGCAGCTTCAACGTCACGTCCTTTGCTTCATAAAAGACGTTTTCCCCGTCATACGAAACGCCTGCTACAGACTTGATGTCGATTGTAAGGTTCGGGCGCACGTTAGGGGCTTTCAGTATGCTGTCGTCACTTCCGTCAAGCACATATACACCGAACCGTGAGAAGTCGATACCGTCAAGCTCGTAGCCCGACTGATGCACGTCTTCCGCTCCTGTTGAATACGGCGTATCCTGATCCGGTTCGGGAAAATCATCTGCAAAACTCAAAGAAAGCTTGCCGAGATGTATTCTTGACGACAGGGAGCCGTTGCTTACCAGACGTAGTTTATAACTCTTTCCAAGTTCCGTGAAGTTGAAAGTATGGTATGACTTATCTGAAAGCAAGTCGAACAGGTCACTTGCAGAAGTGATATCGGTAATGCAGAACGATATGGCGAACGTCTTTGTGTCAAGTACAGGTGCGGACAGGTCGTATTCCTCCCCGTCATATTCCGGCCATTCCGTACTTTCTATGTTCTTGAATGGCGGAAGCTGAATGAGAGCCTTGTACCCGTACTGTTCGACAAATACGCCGTATTCATCGAAAGCATCCGTTCCGTCTATGTAAAGCCTGCCTTTCATACTACATCAATATCCTTGCATGGTCCTGTCTGATGAATGTCACATCCGACTTGTCGTCTTTTTCGATACGAACTACCGAATATCCTCCGGCCAATACGGAGGCACTTGCCCCGTGCATCAAATGAAGCCTGTTTCCGGCGTTATCACGGTATTTCACGGTCGCAACGGTGTCGCCTATCAGAAACGCTTTGCGAGCCTCTGTAAGCGTTATCTTACCGCTGTCTATGTACACGCCGAAACGTTCGGGACGGTACTGCTTGAACTTCCTGAATGTCGCCAAGTCAGGAAAGCCGAATTTTGTCAGGAACTCGATGCCACGCGGGGAGAAGATGAGTTCCACAAGTCCCTCCAAATCCTCCGTTCCCTTGAACATGTCGCATTCCGCAAGCTTGCGTGCCATTTCACGGTCGCCCATGCTCATGCAGCGTTCCTGTGCGGCCTGTTTCGCCGCTTTCCATTCTTCCTGTATATGTCTTACAAGCTCTTTCATCGCTGTATCCTTAATCCTTTTAATTGTATGTCGTTCAGGGTGCTTGAAACTTTGGATACTCTTTTATCCAAGTTGTCAAGCTTCGTGTTGGTCTCAGCCGTATTGTTCTCTATGCCCATGAGACGCTCCAGCACAAGGTTACCGATACGGTTAAGCTCCACAACTCCCGTCATTATCGAATAGGTATGTCCCTGTATGGTAGTCAATCGGGCATTATTCTCGTCCACGCTCTCCTGTGAAGCGGTAGCAATGCCTTTCTGCGTACCCTCACGGGTGGTTTCTGCATCTCCCAATATGATGTCTTTCAATTCATCAGGAAGCCCCTCCATACCCTCGGAGAAGATGTTTACCAATCCGTACAGTTCATTGGCGAAAGCCCCCATACTGTTGTTTATGGCATCAATGCCCTTGAACGTGCCGTCATCGCCGAACCACTTTGTCTTATACCTGTCGAACAGCTGTCCGATGGGTTTTTCAAGAAGTTCTGTAACGAGCATACGCTTGACAATATCAGACACAATGTCGTCTACTGTGTCTTTCCATGCCTTTGCAGCATCCTCGCCCTCACGGAACGCATCAAAGAACGCATCGCCGAGCTGTTCCGCAATGTCAGCCGCCGAGCCTCCGATAATGTCCTCTACCATCTCGTTGATGACAGCGACCATCTCCTGACCAATCTCCTGAATGTCTCGCTTCCATTCTTCGATTTTGCCGCTGTCGCTGTCTTTCTTGCTGCTCTCCGCATTGATTTGCTGCTGGATAGCCAACTGCTGCTCCGCAAGGTTTTCGAGCTGGGAACGGCTGCTTTCGTACTTCTCCGCTCCCAAAGCCTTATCAGCGGAATATTCAATGTCCGCATAGGCATCCGCAATCTTCTCTATGGATTTTTGGTATATCTCACTTTGATAGAGTGCCGGCCCGATCAGACGGTAGAAGCTGCTGTAATAGTAGGCGGTGGCGTTATGGAGTTTCAGAACCTCTGCGGTTGTTTCCCTTACCACGTCTTGCAGTTTTTGCAGGGAGTCGAAAGAGTTGTCCTGCATACGTACCACGTCCGCATTGTCAAGTTCCCATTGCAGCTGGTCTATACGTCCTTGCAGACGCTCTATTTCTTCCTGATACTCCTCGTCATTATTGAACAGTCCGGCAATGGCGGTAGCTATCTGCAGGGCTGCGGATATAACCGCAAGTATCACGGATGCTTTCTCAACGGTGGAGATTGAGGCTGCTGCGGCGGTTGCGCTTGCCTGCATACCTGTACTTGCAGCACTTACTGTGCTCGACATGGCGGATGCAACGTTCTTTCCCACATCCCCTATGGCGGAAATTACAGTAGAGGTAGCATCCAGCACTTCGTCTATGAAGTCTATCGCCTTGCCTATACCTGCACCTACTTCATCGCTGAAAACGTCTGCCAAGTTCTTTGCATGGCCTCCTACGCTGTCGATAACGCCCTTTACATTGTTCAGCTGGTTGGCGAATGTCTTGTAGGACGTAGTGAGGTTGTTACGGGCTGTAAGCACTCCCTGTTCGGCGTTCTTGCTCCGTGTCTCTGCGCTGGTCAGGCGGTTGGTGGCATTAGTCACATTCTCTACGGCCTGCGCATATTCTTCGGTGTCCTTTGAGGTCTTGCCATCCTGAACGAGCGCATCAAGTTCCTGCTGTGCCTGTATCGCAAGGTTATACTGTTCCTGTGCGGCGGTAAGCTCAATCTGCGCATCCTTGTACTCGTTGAGTGACGTGACTACCATGTCCTTTGCATCCCCGATGTCTTTCATGGCTTTTATAAGTCCCGTGAAAGGGTTTCGGTTGGCAATCTCGTCCTCGATGGACTTGATAGCCTCCTGCATGTCCCTAATCTCGGTCACGTCCATATTGCCCTTGTTGGCATCGAACATGGATTGAACCTGTCCCAAAGTATGCTGTAGCGAAGAAAGCGACTGTTTGCTCAAATCCCCGAAAACGCTATCCCAATTTATATTTTTCTTGAACTGGTCTATATCGAGCTTTGACAGTTCTTCGAGATAGAGCCTGTTCGCTTCTGCTTGGTATTTTGCCGGAATGAGTGCAAGGCGGCTTTCCCAATCTTCCTGAAGCTGCTCACGTTTTTGGTAATAGTTGCCGTATGCAGAAAGCCAATAGTCCTCCAATTCCTGCCCCTCTGCGGCGTTTATTTTTCCCGATAGGTCATTGTATTGGTCTTGTGTGATATTGCCTCCTGCAAGGTCTTTGCTGAGCTGCTTGCGCTGTTCCTGATAGGTGCGTTTTATGGCGTTTACCTTACGCTGTTCCTCCGAAACGAAAACGTCAGCCAAGTCCTCATACAGTCCCTTTATATATTCGGCATTCTCTTCCTCAGCCTCCCGGGTCTCGTTGGTTGCGGTTGCGTTAGCCGCATCCCTTTGTGTCTGAAATGCTTTACGGTCGGATTCCGAAAGTGTCTGACCGAGCTTTCCGAGCTTTTGAGACAGTTCCGCTTCTTCCTGGTCTATGGCGGAGATTGTCTGCTTCCTTTGGTTCTCGATTTCACGGAGACGTTTTTTAAGCCCATCTTGCAACGCAGATATTTCCGCATCCGAAGCATCGGCAATCAACTGCTTACGCTGTTTTGCAATGTCTTCAAGCAGTTTTTTCCGTTCCTCAGCCTGTTTTTTCAGGTTGGTATTCTCTTTTGTGTCGCCTCCAAGGTCTTTGTATGCCTTTTCAGCCGCATCATACGTTTCTTTGGCTTTTTTGTATTGGTCGGAGGTGTACTTTGACCTCTCGCTGTTTATCTTATCAAGTTCGGATTTAGCCTTTTCCCATTCTTTTCTTGCAGAGTCATAGTCCTGTTGGAACGTGGTCTGTGCGTTTTTCTGTGCCTGTAATGCCGATACTTTTGCATCCGCATCTTTCAGGCTTCCCTGCAAGTTGCGGAAACGCATATTGAGGAAAATATCCACGTTCCATATACCCAAGCTGTTTTCTGTCTTTCGCTGCTGTTCCTCGACCTTTTTCTTTACCCGGTCAAACTCTTTCCTGATGCTGTCTCTTTCGTCTATGGCCAGTTCAAGTTTCGTGTCAAGCGGCAAGGCTGCATATTCCGCTTCTTTGCGGATACGCTCTATCTCGTCTACATCTTTTTGCAGGCTATCAACGATTATCTGCACCTGTTCCTGCTTGTTTTCGAGAAGTCCTGTGCCGAATTCCTCACGCAACAGGTTTGCGTTTTGTTCAGACAGTTTTGTCCAATCCTCATCAGCCTGCTTGATGTCGTCAAGCAAGGTCTTGTACTTGTTCAGCTCATCTATCTTGTGCTGGTACGTTTCTTCATCCTGTATCTCGTTCAGACGCTTTGTCGTCTCTGAAAGGTCGGCGGCTGCAAGCTCCTGCATTGTGTATGCGTTGGTTATCTCCGGGCACAACTTTTTCAGACGTTCATAAGCCGCTATCTGTGAATAGTCTGTTTCCGTCTTGTCCCTGATGACATTGATACACTCGTCAATGGCTTGCCGTTCTTCTTCCAACTTCTGACGGTATGCATCGCTGTCCTCATTCAGCTTTTCCTGTGCCTTTTCCGCATTGCTCGTGCTGTCTGTATAAAGCACCAACGCCGTAACAACTCCGATGATAGCCGCTGCAAGGAGGACGTAGGGGTTTGCCCATGCGGTGATATTGAACGCCTGCTGTGCAGCCGTGAGCAATCCGAGTTCCTTTCGGAACATCATTATAAGCCGTATGCTCTCGGTAAGGTTTCGTGCCTTTTCCACCACCCATACAGCCATCAAAGCTGCCTTGTATGTGCCGTATGCGGCCGCTACGGACAATATGGCGTTCAGGAACACATCATAATGTTCTACCATATTCGTAAGCAGGTTCACACCGCTTACGAACACGCTCTGCTGGCTGCTTCCTATCTCGTTGAGCATGGAGTTCCATGCGCCCTCCAAGTTGGACAACGCACCGTTTATGCCCTCCGATTGCTTTTCGAGCATTCCGTAGAACTGACCTCCCTCAGCCGTTGCAGACGCAAAGGCTTTCTCCATATCCTCTGCGGATATTGTCCCCTTTGACATCTCGTCTCGGAGTTCTGCGATACTCTTGCCCGTGTCCTTTGACATTTGGTTTAACGGGTTGAAACCTGCGTTAATCATCTGCAGCAGGTCTTGACCCATGAGCTTGCCGTTAGCCGATGCCTGCGCAAAAGCCAGCACAAGGGATTGGAAACGCTCGGCATTGCCCATCGAAATGTCGCCGATTTGTTTCAATATTGGCATTACCTTTTCAGCCGCCACACCGAATCCGAGAAGCGTCTGCGCACCTTTGGCAAGCGGTTCGAGCGTCATAGGTGTCTTTACCTCGAACTCACGGATTGCCCCGAACAGTTCTTTTGCCTTGTCGGTAGAGCCGAGCAGGGTAGCAAAGGAGATTTCAAGCGACTCGATTTCGCCCCTGACCTGCACAACGCTACGGGCAAAGTTCGTCAGGGCGGTAACTGAGAAATATGCGGCGGCAGCAGTACCGATAGTCCTCATTGCACTGTCGATACGCTTGCTCTCGTTCTCTATGTTGCCGCCCATGCTCTTGAACTCGTTGGACGCTCTTTTTGCGGAAGCCTCCAACTGCGCCGTGTCAAGCGTTATGGCATAGGACAGTCTTTCTTTGTCGCTCATACTCTTACTACTTCTTCATTCTCAAAATCATTGAACAAATCAGGATTGTTAGCGTCCTTTGTCTCATCAAACAGGGGCTTGTCCTCATCGTCAGGCTTATCCCCGTACATTGGCGTGGCCTTGCTGTACAATATGGCGTTGGTATAGCTGATGTCATACAACGCCTGACGGGCTGTTATTCCGAAAGTCTTTGATACTCCGAGAACGGTTGCCCAGATGCTGTCGTTTAGTTGCCCACTTCCTTTGTCGGCTTCAGAATGTTTGCCTCGTTTAGGGAAGTGGTAATGCCGAAAAAATCCCCGACCTCCAAATCCTGCAACCTGCGGACAATCACGTTCAGCATCACTGACGGTCTCATGTTCTCCAAGACGACTTTGGCAAGTTCAGCCTTTCTGTCAATGGTTACAGTTTCCTCCACTTCGACCTTTTTCAGCCCGAATAAGCGGCTTTTTACGACTTTCCGTGTAGTTGTCTCGGTCAGACCTTTTGCGCCCAAAATAAGGACTGCTACGATGTCGCCGAGAGCACGGTAATCCTTTGCTATGTGCAGTACCGAATACAAAATCTTATCTCCGCTTACGGGCTTCACTTCCGGAAGCGTTGATACGATTTCTGACACGAGTATCAGAGTGGCGATTGACGGTGGTGCGATGTCATACTTCACGCCCTCCAGCTCGATGCTCGCAACTGGTCTCTCAAGGATGGCCGATGCGACTTTGCTTTCAATGGTCTGTTCTGTCATATTCTAAAATCTAAATTTGCGGAGGGTGGAGGATTTGAACCTCCGGTGCGTTTCCGCACGCCTCGTTAGCAATGAGGTGCATTAAGCCGCTCTGCCAACCCTCCGAATGGCTGTTCTATCCTGCCGAACAGCAAAGGGGTGTCTTTCCACACGTCAGATATGCTACTTGCCTGTTGATTGGGACTGTACTGACTGTCAGTCGGCAGCGGCCCAGTCGGAAGCGGCGACCTTGAACTTCGTGTAAAGCTCTCCGTCTTCACAGGCAAGGATTTTGAACGTCACGTCCACATAGTGACCCTCCTCTTCGGATGATCCGGGACGGAAAGAAATATGGGTACGTCTTGCCTTGATACCTGTCGAGCCGATGTTCTTCGGGGTCAGCTTCAGGGAGAAGTCATCAGGAATTACGTTAGTAGTGACTTTCAGTGTCTCGCTCCCAGTAGATCCTGCCTTAACAGCTCCTGTCAGCTTGTTCTCCGTATCGAAGTCCATCTCCATGATACGGGTAGTGATAGATACCTGAGGCTCGCCCTCTTCCTCTGCCACTACCACACCTCCTGTGGCGACAGCCTGTAAGGTATCGCCGTCCTCTGTGGACATGGTGGTTGTTTTGTCCTTTATCGTGCCGATGTTAAAGAGTTCGGAAGCCATAGCTTCATCCGCACCTGTCTTTCCGACCTCAATCTTGCACTTCGACCACGACATGATTACTTTCTTTGCCATATTCGTAAAGTGTTAAATTGTTATTCGTTTGAATTTTATCCTTACAGAAATGAAATGCTGTTCTATACCCTCCGCTTCCAATGATTTCGGTGTTCCGTCTTTCTCCAAGTCGTATTCGTTGCTGTCGTTTCCCTCGATGAACGATACGGCAAGTTCCTCCAGCTCGTCTATGCGCTTGATGTTCTCCACCTTTGCCCCCCTGCTTCGTACGGATATGTCCGGCACATAGATGTTCAGTACCACGATACCGCTCTGCACCTGTTCGTCCACTCCGGACAGGAACTTGACAACGATGTCCTCCTTGTCCGACTCGGGAGGTCTCATGCCCTTGCGGTACACCTTTCCCGAAACAGCCTTTGCAAGTTCGCTTTTGGTCACGAACTCGTAAAAGTTCCGTTCTATGCGCTTTTCGGTTTTTGTTGCCATACTCATCAGGTTTTTTTGAAGCCGAGTTGAAGTAAAAGACGTGGTACCAGTTCATCAGCAAGCAGTTCGGCAGACGCAAGCACGTTCAGGTTATGCAGTTCCTCCACATACACGGCGTATTTCATACCAGCGACCACAATCAGGACAATGCCCTGCGCATATCTTGCGGAGTATTCATCCGCAAGCCTGTCGAGCAAAGCCTGTCCCTCCTTGACCCCGTTGTCGCCCCGGCTTTTTACGAGACGGCCTTTGGAGTTCCTGACCTTTTGGCTTCCCCGGTATGTCTTCGGCTTTCCATATTGGTAAGCATGACCATTGACCAGCACCACATAGCCGATAGAGCTGCGCAGATTGCCTGTGATGTCGTTGTACTCCCCGGCCTTGCGTGCTTCCGTTATGCAACGTTCGCCCACATAGCAGAAAGTCTCGACACAACGCTCTTTCAGGCTGTCGGTCTTTGCCTTGATGTTCTTTACGATACCAAGGATGGTGTTCTTGCCGTGTATGGTTATCGCCGTTCTTGCCATCTTACACCGTGATTTGTATTCTTCCTACCGTTTCGAGTGCTTCGGTAGCCTGAATACGGTATTCGCCAAGGGCTTCTCCTGACCGCTCCAAATAGATACGGCTGGAGCTGAATTTGTCCTGTTCCTCAATCAGCACCACAAAGGAGGCTACACGGAACTCTCCGTCCTCGTATTTCCCCTTACGGTTGTCGCTGTTCGTCTTTATGGAACAAGGTACAGGCTCGCTCCACTCTACGGCAGCTTCCGTATCGGGCTCTCCGTATTCGTTGAAGTCCGCAACCTCCTTGACTATCTCGTATTTCAGGAAACCGTTAGTTCTCATAAGGCAGTTACCACAAGTTAGAACCGTTCTCTATCGTCTTTACCGAAATCAGGTAATCATCTGCATCGAGACCGTAATCCTTGCACCACAGCTTGATGTTCTCGTTGATTGCATCCTCACGTACAGAGGTGGAAACGCCGTTTTCTGTCCGGCTGCTCTCCACATAGCCCCTGACCAAGCGTACCGCCACCCGAAAGAGTTTTTCATCTTTCGGAGTGGCTTCCGCATCGCTGTCTATGCCCTCATTGAAAAGCATCATCTCCATTGCTCCACGGTCGGGATAGAACGTGTTGCAGATGGCGTTGCAAAGACCTCTCAATGCTTTCAGATTATCCATGATTATGACTGCGTTTTGAGGGTGTAGATACCGTTCATCTCCGTAATCACAGGCAAAGCGAATGCTTCCGCTTTGGTGAACTCTACGCCGTTCGAGCCCTGTGTCTCTCCTGCGCCCCACTGTGACACACGGATACGTCCGTAGTTGGAGTAGGCAACGCCCGGCTCCTGTCTCAACTCGCTGTTGGCATAGGCGTTCTTTACGAGACCCAGTTTGCCGTCAGGAATAAACACCATATTCTTGGCGTTCCAAGGGGTATACGGGGTACGCTGCGTGCCGTTCTGTACTCTAATCTGTCTACGGATAGGCTCGAATACAGGATAGCTGTTGGTCTGCATGTACTCGTTGATGTCCTTTAACTGCACCATACGGGACGATTTGTCAGTTCCCCAAATCATCTGCTTCATCTTCTTTGAGCGGCACATGTAGGAGATGAGAGACGGGGCGCACAGCACTTTGCCGAAAACGACCTTGTCCTGTGCGGCATCGATAATCGACTGAATGTCCTCGAAGCAGTCCACGGTGTCCTTATTACCCTCTGTCCATTCTTTGGTTGAACTTGCGATGTTCTCCGCAGGCTGGTTGAATTTGATAGATCCACGCACACCGCCTTCCGGGTTGGTAGTCTCATCCAGAGTGAAAACACCCTCGTTTGAGAGTGCGCCAAGGAAAATCATGTCGAGCTTTGCAAGCACGCTGTTTACAGGCGTTTTCACGTTGCCCCACATAAGGTCGATGAGCTGCTGTTTCTTCTGTCTGTCAGGCAGGGATTTGCTATCAAGGATTTGCAGAACCTTTCTGTAATCCTGAATGGTCATTGGCAGGGTAATGGCATGGTTTACGATTTTCTCTTTGAGAGTTTCCAGCCCCTCCGTGCCCAAAATAGCCTCCTTTGAACTGTCGCCGATTGTCGGTGCGGCAATACTGATGTTGTACTGTCCGATGATTTCCTCGAAGTCAAGTCCGATGGTCGGGGTGTCCCAATCAAGGTACTTCTCGAAAATCACTTGGTCGAACAACCTCTTGTTTCGTTCAGAGGCAGCATCGAAGCGAATCTGTACGACTTTCGTCAGTTCGCCGAAAATTGAACTATACTGAAACTGTGGCATAGCGATATTACTGCTTTATGAACAGAATGTTCGGGTTAGACTTAAGAGTTACCCCCTGAAGCCAATCGGCCGGGATAGGGTAATCCACATTGTTGTAGAGAACGACAGCCTCATACGATGCGTCAATGGTCGGGATGCCAGTACCCTTGAACTCAAGGTCAGCACCGACAACCATGTTCGGTGTGTAAAGCGGCTTTGCGCTGCTTTGTCCGTCACTTTCCTGAATGTTGTCGCCAGCGGCAAGCCCTGTGATTTCAGCAGCGAAAGTGACCACATCATAATCCGCATTGGAGGTGTCGATTTTGTTTACAGTTGTCGAAGTGGTAGTACCCAGCTTCTGTACCTTATCACCGACAACGAACAGATGTCCTTTGCCGATACGTGCTGCTGAGGTCGTACCGCCGTCAAGAACCTTTGCAATCTTTACCACGCCTGCGCTCATATCATCGAAATCCACCTGAATAGGGAGACCCCTACGCAGTACAGTCCCGACAGGGAACGTCTGTTTCGGCTTGAAGCCGCCAGGCAGGATTTTGCATTCCCCTCGCCAAATGACAGGGGTTTTGCCTGAAAAGGCCTGTTTCTTAAATTCGATAGCCATTGCTTGAATTTTTTAGAGGTTAAACAATCATTTGTCCGGCAGAGACTCAGCCCAAGATTTGGCTTCATTCTTCATTGCTTCATCCGTACCGCTTAACTCAAGTGCCGTGTCTTTCGGCATGAGCTTGTTGTTTACAAGTTTCTGTGCAAACTCCGTCAATACCTTGTCGATGTCCGCATCATCAGAGATGCTGAAATTCTCCATAAGGAAATCGGGAATGTTCAGAGACTTGGCTTTGGCAGCGATTTGTTCCGCACGGCTCTTCTTCGTTTCAGCAGCTTTGAGGCTCTCGTTCTCCTTTACGAGATTGGCGATTTGCTCATCACGCTTCTTCATCTCAGACTTGAACCATTCCGGCACGCTCTCGTTGCCCTTGTTTTCGCCCTCACCGTCACCATCTCCGTCTTCGGCAGATTGCTTCGTGGTTGATTGCTTCTTCTGTGTCTTCCTCGTTATCTCCGCCTGCATAGCCTTTGCAAACGGCACGAGAGAATCCACTTTCTTTGCGATGTCCTCATCGGAAGCATCGTCGGCAAGACCCTCCGAACCCAATTCAACGAGTTCGCCGAGTGCCTTTTCCGTAAGCCCCATGTCCTTGCATTTGCTGGTCAGGAGCGTCAATAACTTCTTTTTCATACTCCGGGTATTCTTTGATTGGTCATATTACAGCGCAAATATAGCCATAAATCCTGAAAACGTACTTAATAAGTACGTTTTTAATATATTTTTCCAAGAAATTTTTATCCCGTCCAACTCACGGGCATACACGCTTTTACGCTGTTTTTCAAGTGATTGCACGAAAATTTCTTTGAAGATTTTTGCTGAAAAGTTTGCCTGTATTAAATAAAACCCATACTTTTGTCCCGTCAGACATACTTAATAAGTACGCCGACAAGATAAAAACAAGAAATAAATTAGGAGGTAATCAAAATGGTAACAAACGTAATTATAGACGCAACAAGAGAGGGCTACTCAACCGAGCAAGTGAGAAACACGATGACTGTTAAGGAACTCATCGATGTACTTTCAGAATACGATGAAGATGTAAAGGTGTATTTGTCCCATGACAACGGATATACATACGGAGGCATCCGTTATGGCAGCTTTTCAGAACAGGAAACCGAAGAATAACTCAAAAACGCAACTGATATGACCGAGAAAGAATTTACAGACCGTACAGGTTACACGCCAAAGGATGATGAGTTTATCAAAATCCACGAAATGTATATGAATACCGACCTTGATAAGGACGCTTTCTGTAAGGCGTGGATGCACAACAAGGATTTGCTTGCCGAAATAGTTAAGCAGACAATCATAGCAAGGGAGCTTTACCAACAAAAGGACAGTCTTGCGGACTTTCTCATCACACAGGCAGAGAAATGGAGCGCATCCGATTTGAGGGAAAAGGCTATCGAAATGCTGGGAGATCGGGAGTACATACGCCGGAAAGTTACCAGAGGCTTCAACCTTTGGTATGATGACAGGGAATTGATTAACGAAATTTTGAAAAAGTAAGAATTAGAGTTATGGAAGCGACAATTCAGCAAGTAGAACAGATAATTTCGGTACTTACAGACGATGAAAAACAACTCCTGAAAGACACAATCAATGAGGGTGGCTGGGGCGACTCGGATTGGGAGTTCTTGGATGAGAACGGCAATGTTGAAACGGTAGCTATGTATGGCTACTGCACTAATGACGCACACCTTGCAGGACATTTTAAGGGGCGTATCATATCATCAATGTTCAAGTCGATATACAAGAAGATGTGCCAGTCATGCAATAATCAGGTGGGCAGATATATATCCCATTGCAATGATTGGTGGGGTGACGGGTCGGGAGATATGCTTTTCATCAGAACCGGATATTACAGAACATTTGAAGAATGGGCAAGATTATGATACGGACAACGGTACAGGTCTTTTTAAGAGCCGACAACGGCGAGCAAGACGAATTTATCACCCCGATAAATTTAACTCCTGACAAAGCCCGTAACTACTATGTAGGGCGAATTTTCAACATGGGTACGGTGGAGGACAAGATGATGATGTGCTATGCCGTCCATATCCTGCAAGTACAGGAACGGAGAAAAGCTGTCGTGAAAGTTCAGACAAGCTTCGGCAGGAACTGCCTGAATGAGATTAGAGGTCTCAAAGAGGGCGAGGTTTTGGAGGGCTGGTACAACAAACTGAATAAGGCGTTCGATTTCACCTACAAGGGTAACGATGCAATGCTTTGGGTTGGTCAGAACTGCGAACTGATAAACGAGTAATAACAAACAATTCAACGCAACCGATATTTTTATGGAAACAACGATTTTAAGCAAGAAGAACTGCCATAGGGCGGCAACGGTAAGACAGGCTGGCAATCCGAATGCCCCTGTATTGGATTTCAGGTTTCGGGAACATGAGGTAAGCCGCAACTTTTTCGGAAGCCAGCGTGCGCATCTTGCAGGTGATACGGTGATAGATGATACCGATACCGAAATGGGCAAATGGGAGGTCTTGTCATGGAAGTATAGCGAGAACTTCGAGGATATGTGGGACTTGGCTGTACGTGCCTTTGACGGCACCAGCCACAGCCCGGAGGAACGTGCGAGGTTCTACATACATTCGTATGAGGATACCCTGCAAAGCGACCTGAAGCTGATACCGAACGAGGAACAGGAACGATACACCGCCAAATTCAGGGAATGGGTGCGTACCCTGTTCGAGAGACACTCACGGATACTCAGCCCGATGATTATAGGACCAGCACGTTTCCCGACTTCGAGGAACAACAAGGCGAACAACGCCTATGATAATGCCGTGAACGAGTTTGAGGAATGGCGCAAACGGGCGGTTAAATCCATCAACAAGCGTATTGAGGATGCAAAGCCGGAGGAGCAGAAGCAAGCGGAAGAATGGCTGCGACTGAAACGTGATATTGAAGACATTGCCGCCACTCTGAAAGCCATTGACACAGGCGAAAACAAATACAGTTATCGCCCCTTGTTTGTATCGAGCCTGTACGGCAAGCTGGAGCGTATCGCCAACAACGGAAAGGCTGATTTGATACAGAAAGCCACCGACTACATCAAGGAATTAAACGGGACATTGCCGAAACCGATATTTACAGCCCGTCACAAGTTTTGGAAGCTGTCGGAGGTGGTGCAGGCTTCAATCAAGAAAGAAAGCGAAATGAGGGGCAAGGATGACGCAGAAATGGCATTTGACGGCGGCTCGGTGGTAAAGAACTATTCTGAGGACAGGCTTCAAATCCTGTTCGATGAAAAGCCGGATCAGGGAACAATATCCAAACTGAAGCATAACGGCTTCCGATGGTCTCCACGCTTCAAAGCCTGGCAACGTCAGCTAACATCAAATGCTTTCTATGCGTGTGCGAGGGTAATACCTGTGACAGTTGAACAATTAAAGGGAATGGAGTAAGGGCAACAATTAACGGTAAAATATTCCGAGAAATGGTAACAATCAATGGAAAAATATTCTACGACAAGCCCGGGAGCTGCGGTACTTGCCCGTTCTTCAGCGATGGCAACTCCTATCTCAGCTCACGGCTTGGGTGTAGTTCCTCAATGGGATTTTGTATAATGTTTCAAGAGAATCATAGAAGCTGGATAAATCCGCCCCGGAGATGTCAAAAGCTGTTCAACAAGGCGTTCAGGATGCCGGAGGGCAGCAGGTTGGTAATAGTAAGAAAGGAGGAAGAAAATGAGTAAGATATACCATGTCGAGATGAAAGAGCCGATAGACGGAAATCGGCACTTCTACTTCGGCTCACAGGCCGCTATTTACGAGGTTTTCAGCACCTCACAGGTGGGCATAAGCTACAAATCATTGACGAACAAATACGACCTCACAGAGAAGCCGTACGAGAACAGGAAGTGCATAATCCGCATCGGGGAACTTATCAGGAAGCCGACCAACAGAGGGCCGAGACCCCAGCAGTTTTTCCGGTATTGAGACCAGTACCTGATAGAAAATCCGTACCTTTGTAGTAACATTCAACGCAATCAAATAGATATAACCATGTTAGGAGCGATTATAGGAGATATTGTAGGCTCACGTTTCGAGTTTAACAATGTAAAAAGCAAGAATTTCAACCTTTTCACGAAAGAGTGTTCATTTACCGATGACACAATCTGTACCGTTGCCGTTGCCGATGCCATTCTGAAAGGCAGAAGTTACCGTGACAGCGTTCACGAATGGTGCCGCAAATATCCCCATCCTATGGGTGGGTACGGCGGCTCATTCGCCCAATGGGTGCGTTCAGATGATCCGCAACCTTATTACAGTTTCGGGAACGGCTCTGCGATGCGTGTAAGCCCCATAGGGATGTATTTCGATAATGAGTTCGGTGATGTTCTCAAAGAAGCGCAGGCTTCAGCTGAGATAACCCACGACCATCCGGAGGGTATCAGGGGCGCACAGGTCACGGCCATGTGCGTTTGGATGATGCGGAAAGGATATGCCAAAGCCGACATGAAATCCTATGTCATGGGAGAATACGGCTCAATTCCGAAATTCGTTCCGTTCTCCAATCCGTTCAACGAGACCTGCATGAATGCTGTCCCCGTGTCAGTCTCATGTGTTCTTAATAGCACCTGTTTTGAGGAAGCCATAAGAAACGCAATGATTGTCGGCGGTGACAGCGATACGATAGGGGCGATTACAGGCGGCATTGCGGAAGCGATGTACGGTGTTCCCGTAGACCTGAAAGATATTGCGATGTCGTATCTTCCTGATGAAATGAAACGAGTTATAAACCGATTTTACAGTGAGCTATGAGCAAACGAGATGAGCTATTGACTTCATGTAGATATTACAAGGGCGAAAATGAAAACCCTTACAAAGATGGGAACAAAGCCCTATTTTGGGAATATGAGAAGAATTGGCTTGATATGTTCCTTGACGAGAGCCAAACCCTCATAGAATACAGGGATGAGTATGTAAAAGACGGGCTGCTGGACTTTGAGAGCAAGGATGATGTACCTACAACTCTCAAAGCCATGCTTTACAACCGTTTTCTCTATTGGTTGGAAGGGTCTCCGACCGAGTTCAAAAAATTCTATAAGGAACAGTATTTGGGTCAAATCTGACCTACCACTTCAACGTCTATAAAGTATCTCCAGCCCGATTTCTCAACCTTTGTGATGCGAAATCGGGTATTTCTTTGTATCAGCATTTCGTTCTCAGAAGAATATGCAGAACGTCCGTCAATATAGAGCATCTTTGTCCCTTTCGGGCAGTAAATGTTTATTATATTACCACCAAATCCTGTCCCTTTTGCTGCTCCACAACTCATAAATGCAGTATCTGTGATGCTTTTACCCACAAGGGCGTTCAGGCTGCTTTCGTCCAAAGATGCAAGTTGCAGGAATCCTGCTAATCCCTCATCATCAACTCCACGTTGTAGCCAAATATCCTTATCGTATGTCGATTTATTGATAAGGTTTGTCAGGCTGTCTATGTCTTTCGGTGCTAACGGGCTTTCATTGTCAAGAGGAACATTGCCTATACCCTTGAAGTTAGATTTTCCCCATGCACCGTCATATCCTCTCAAAGGCCTGTTTACATATCCGCTTCCTGATGTATATCTCCAAGCCGCATCCTGTTCTTCTTTTGAAGCAGTATTGTATATCTCATCCGCTTTGTCCTTGAACTTGTTTACAGAATTGCTGGATGTCTTACACCATATAGCCTTGTCCTTTCTGTCTTTGGTATAAGCACTCTCATCAAAGGTTGTTGATTGACCTTTGCCGAACAGCCTTTTGGCGTTCCGTTGAGCCGCAGCTTTGTCGAGTTGCTCACGCTTCTTTTTGATGTCGAGTATCGTTTGCTGTGCGGCTGCTTTGTCCTTGCTGGATATAGCATCCTGCAATTTTGCCACAAGGTCAAGATACGGTTGCGACTTCGTTTTGAAGCTGCTTATGTTCTTGAACTCATTGCTGATGTTCTCCCAATCGAGAGCGTCCGACACTTTTTCGAGCTGCTTCTTGTAGGCATTCTGCGCCACCTCCCATGTGGAGTATTTCTGATGTTTCTGCACCCAGTCAATCTCAAACGAGAGTTTGGACTTCTGTTTCTCCAAAGAGAGACCAGCCCACCCCTCCAGCTTCTTCTGCACGGCTTCATTTACCGCCTTTGCTTCCGACATAGAGAACTGACGTGCAACCTGCATCGGATTGTCGAGATATGAGTAGGAGAGGATTTCCTTGCCGACCGCTTTCAGCTTGCGAGCCTCTTTGAGTATCGTATCGAGGTTGCCGCCGTTGAGTGCTTTCTGCAATGCGGATGTATCAACGTCCGAGATACCGCCCATGTAGGACAGAATGCTCTGGCCGTACTTGCGTGTAGCCCTGCGCTCGTTCCATGCCTTGTGTATGGCCGCTTCCTGTTCGGGTGTCCTGTTGGCGTGCCGGATCTCTGCGTTGCGTAAAGTCCAACGCCGCTTGATGTCCTGTATCTGTCCGGGCGTTCTTGCCGCATGGCGTTCTTTGGCTGTTTCCAAAGCCGTAGGGGGATTGATAATCCTGTCTACGGTCTTCTTGTTGTTCCTGATGAAATAAGGCAGCGTACCACGTTCTTTTGCCTTTTCTATGCGCTCTGCGTTGTCTATCGCCCAAGACTTGAAGTTCCCCGGCATGTCGGCAATGACTTTCCCCGAAATGTCGTAATCCTCTCCATTCAGTTTCGCCTGCTGCATGGCCATCATATCCTTTTCGGACAGCAATATGGGTACTACATAGCAGAAGCATTGCGGATGCCACCCGTCAAAGACAAAGTTCTTCGGGTATCTTCCGGCCAGCGTGTCACAGATATCGGTCACGGGATGGTTGCGTGACAGGTTTATTTCCTGACCAATCACGAAGTCCATCTGCTGCCAGCGTGTATTGTCAGCCCTGCGGTATGCGATGTTTGTTTCTGTTCGGGCGATACGCATGGCGTTCTTTGCCGATGAGCGGTAAACGCCCTGTCCCGGGTGATAAGCCTTTGCCGCCTTTGACAGCTTCAGGTTGCCTTTCTCATCTCGTATTCTGCGGAACAGCTTGTCGGGATTATTCAGGTATTGCCGGACGTATCTCGATATTTGGGATGCGCTGTCGCCGTCTCCAATGGCCACGGTCATGGCAAGTTCCATTTCGGAGCGTAGCTGCTTCACGGGCTGCCAAATACGGTCTGACAGGTTAAGTCCGGCTTCGCTCCGGCTGATGAAAGCCTCCATAGCCTCCGTGTTTCGCTCAAACCATCCTGCGAAACGCTTGTCTGAAAGTATCTCCTTACCGAAACAGGATGCGGCAAGCTCATCGCAAGCGGTGTTAGCCTCGTCCCATTCAAGAGTGATGTCGTTCTTGATTGCGGCATATACTGCGGAATGTAGGTTTCTAAGCCTGTCCGAGACTTTCTTTGCGATTTTCTTCTGTTCTGAATAGCGAAACACCTCTCCATCGTCCAAATGCGGTACAGAGGACGTTAAGGCAAGAATATCGTTTACCGCTACGGCAAACAATTTCCTTACCTGTTCCGCATACCTCTCTGTACGGTTGAGAAGTGCGAGATATTCCTTTTTTCCTGTTTCAGTAGCCATAAATCAGTTATTCAGCAGTTGGTAATACTTCTTCCTCTGTCCTGTTCCCGAACAAATCCGCATTTGCTTTCTGCCGTTCCTCTTTCTCCTTTTCGATACGCTGCAACTCTTTCGCATGGTCTTTGACCAGCGGATTGAGTTCGACTGCGCCCTCCTGGCTGATAAGTCCGGCATCGTACATCTTGACTATGTTCGAGATGCATTCCGTGATGTCCTCTCCGAACGGCTCTTGGAACTCATGCCCGATCTGCAGTTTGGAACACTCCTCTTTCAGGGAGATGTCAAGCACATTGCCGATAATGGCTGTTATCAGGCTGGCCGTCCTGTCCAGCAGTTCATCGTGTATCTCCTTATGCTTTGAAGCCTTGATGTCGGCAAGCAGCATTACCGTGCGCAACGCCTTTGCCGAAAGCTGCGAAATGCTTTTCATCGTGTCGAGACTTATCTTCGGTGTGAATGTCTTGGAATAGATTTGGTCTTGCAGCCATTCGATTTCGTCTTTCTTCGATTGTGGGGCGTTGTCCCATGTGAGGTACTTTGCAGCCTTGTCCACGCCGTCTTGTCCTTTCGTGATGAGCAGCTTGTTGGCATCTTTCTTTTCAGGCAGATTTTTTACCACTTCTGCATCCATGATGGCGATAGGGTCGGCGAAATAGTCGTTTGTGTCCGCAGAGCGGCTGGCGATGTACTCCTCACGGTGTATCAGAGGCTCAACGCCTGCCCATTCCTTTTTCTGCTGGAACAGGATGATGGGGATTTTCCCCACGAGGTTTTCTTCTTCCTCCACCTCCCAGCCGAGACCGCCACGGACACACTTGTAGATGGTGTTCGGGGTATAGATGTCGAAATGATACTCCACCTTGTCGTTTGCCTTGACGTAGTATCCCCAGCCTATGGAAATGATGTTCTCGAACTGGTCCCAGCGCACATAGATGTCATCTCCCTTGCTCTTTGCGAGAACACGTATCTGTACGTCAGGGTTACCATCATTATCCCTGAATACACGGAACAGCATTGCACTCTCCGTTTCCGCTCCGGCTATGCGCTTGCATTGACGTATCTTGCTGTTGAAATGTGTATTCTTGATAACGTCCATGTACTTGTTGAAAGCCCTGTCCGTATTCTCTGATAGTTGAGACCATTTCACGGGACGACCATACAGGAACACGAGCGAGATTTCATTGATATACACAGGGTACGGTACAGGCAGTTTCCATACAGGCTCTTTCCGTAGGAACTTGCCGTTCTTGTCCGTGATGATTTTGTCCTCACGCTTCATTATCTGATGCGAGAACGTGTCATAGTCCTTGATAGCGTCAAGGATAAGCTCGCTCCTGTTGCTCATCGAGTCTATGACCGCACCGATGTCTTTGGCTTGCAACAGCTTCTCGAACTCCTGATTACGTCCCACGAGCTGATTGACGTAATTCCGAAATACATTAAAGTAATTCATAACTTGTTTTATTTTAATTGTTTACAATCCAAATGTACCTTTGCCGAGTGCGTCATAGTCTATGTCGTCATCATCGTTCAAAAGGTCGTTTATAGCATATCCGAGTATATCTACATATTCGTCATGGGGCTGGGTCGGGAAACCGCATACCTCTTTCAGGAACTCCTCATTCCAGCTGCCCTCCACGATGTACACCCGGCCGCACTCTATGCGAGGGGAAACCACACGCAGCCTGACCTCCTTGCTGTCGTCAGGCGTGGGCGTTTCCTTGACATTGAGCGTGGATATTTCCTTTAGCATCTGAACAACGCTGATACCGTTCGCCTTTGGCTCGATATGCAGCTTGCTCTCTCCTGTTGCCCCGTGCGATGCCATATACTCCGGAAGAAAGCGCAACAGATCCGGCATCTCTTTCCACACTTTTTGCGCATCCACGAGATACACGCTGTTCCTTATCCTGCAAGCAGCCAAAATGCCGCTCGGGTCGTTGTCTGTCCTCTGCTTCTTGTTGTAGGCGGTATCGAGATAGAAGTGTATCGTTTCCCGAAACCGCAAAGCCATGAAGTCAGAGTATGATATCCTGCGAAACCACTCATCCTTGACAATGTTACCGCCGTCCACTATCGGGGACTGTTCGTATTGTCCTGCGTAGCCGAGACTGCCGAGGTCTATTTTCGCTTCTTCCAGGACAGACCTGTTGAGCCGGACAGGGTCGAGAAGCCCGTCCACGTATTTGTCCCGAAGTTCAACGGGCTTTACCATGTCCGACAGTTCGGCTGGCAGACACACATGCCTTATCTTTTCGCCTTTGCGCTTCAACAGGTAGCCCGTAACGTCTTCCTCATGCAGACGCTGCATGACGGTAATCATCGGGGTGTTCTCCTTGTTTACCTTTCGTGAGGACAGCGTTTTCACATGCTCGTTTGCCTGTAATCTTAACGGCTCGCTGTCGGCCTGTTTCGGGTTCTGCGGGTCATCGTTGATTATCACGTGGGCATGGAAGCCTGTAATGGTCGCACCTGTTGATGTGGCGTAACGGAAGCCTCCCTGCGTGTTCTCGTAGTGCTGTTTTCCCTGTTTATCACGTCTCAATACGATTTCAGGAAACAGTTTGCGGAACTTGTCGCTCTGAATGATGTCCTTTGACTTCGTTGCGTGCTCTATTGACAGGCCTCCCGAATACGAGTTTGTGATTGCCCTCAATGTGGGGTCGTTAATCCATAGCCATACCGGGAACATGATTGTGACGATTGTCGATTTTGTTGTTCCCGGAGGAATATTGATGATAAGGTCATAAGGTTTCGGCTCTCGGTTTATGATTGATACCGAGAGCTTCTGCAACTCATCGCACAGATAGGATATGTGCCAGTTGTAGATGGGCTTTTCCGATATGATAACGTCCCAAAACATCTTTACGAAGTAGAAAAAACTCTTCCGGCACTCATCTGCGACGACTTGTATTCCCAACGCCGTATAATCAATGTTCCGTATCATTCAGCACCTGTTCCCCGATAGTTAGCAGGACTTTCCTCTGCTCATCCGTGAGCTTGCTCAAATCAATTTCGGCGGCTTTCAGCAACGGTTCTCCGTTAGCCCCCGTATGCTCCAACCGCTCACTATATCCACGGTCTTTCATCTGCGTTTTGGCGTAGAAGATTATCATCGTGGTGTCGCCCTCTTTCATCTTCTTCAGGATAAGGGCTTCCGCAAAGTCCTTCTGCAGCTCCTTGATGTCCTCCACCTTTTCGGCAAAGTCGCTGTCCTCCTTAAGCCACTTGTAGAAAGTGAAACGGGATATGCCAGCCGCCTTGCAGGCAGAAGCAACGATGCCGGAACTCTTGTTCAGGGCATCAAGCACAACCTCCTTGTCCTTGGCTATGCGTTCCTGTATGGTCTCATTTGTTGCCACGTCTTTCCTCTAATTGCTGGTTTTCTTTCATTATGTCGCCGAGTATTACCCGGTATGTCCTTTTTTTCGGGTCACCTGCCACAAGCATTTGGTAAAGCCTCTTGCATGTTGCGGATGATGTGCGCTCATCTACACGGGCATACAGTTTCTTCGCTTCCTTGTAACCCGGGTACATGTCGGGGTGCTGGCTCGCTTTCTTCATTTCCTCTTTGAGCACGATACGGTAATCCTTATCCTTGTCGAGGTCGAACTTCTGATCCTGCTTCGTGCTTCGGAACATATCCGTGTCCCAATACAGCATCACGAGGTCGGCGTTCGGCTCTCTCCTGATTACACGTTCGTATAGGTCGGGATAGAACTCCAGCACCTTTGGCAATGTCTTGATGGTGTCGATAGAGAAAAACTGCGAAATACGCAGCTTATTCAACGCCACACCAACTTTGTACAGGTAGATGTAGGTCATCGGGATTTGAAGCCCGTACAGCTTGATGTAAAGCCATACATCGCTGTCTTTCCAATCGTACATGGGATAGATGAACGGACTTTTGTCCGTCTTTAACGATATGGCCGTCCTGCGTTGTACGCTTTCCGCCATACGTAGACCCACCATCTGCGGTACTTTCTTGAAAATCTTTTCCCCAAAATACTGATAGGTCATTCCCATACGGAAATCCTTGTGGTTGCGTATGGCGAACTTCGGCATGGGACGCACCCAGACGCTTTCTTTGCCCGGCTCCCAGCAGATGAAACTCTCATCGTTCGCCAGCTTGTTGCAGCAGTTGTAGTGCTTTATAGGCAGACAGAACCAATAGAACCTTGCTCCGAGCGACAGGAAACGAGACCTCCAGTCCTTGACTATCTCCTCCACGTCAGGGTATATCGCTTCCTCATCGAAGAATATCACAATCAGACGGGAGAACGGTATGCCGTACTTCTGCATCGTCTTGACAACGATGTCAGCCATACAGATACTGTCCTTGCCGCCTGAAAAGCTCAACGCAACGAGCTTGTTGTTATTGAAGGCTTCGAGAACCCTGCGTTCCGCCGCCTCCACGACCGAAATATTCAACGTCTTTTGGAACATAGGCTATCCACGTTTGATGATTGTCGCCTTGCTGAATGTCTGATGCCGCTGTGTTACGAGCTTCAGGAATGTTTCCCGGTCTATTTTTGAAAGACGGAAGATTTCCTCACGGCTCATGCCCAGCTTCTTTGATATTTCGTCCACCGAAAGCCCATCATCGAGAAGTTTCTTGACGATGTTCTCCATAGGCTCAAGCAGGTGCGTTCCCCTTGCACGGTTGAACGTCACAGTTCCGGCCATGTCGTCCGTGGCGTTCTCATGCGCCACAATCACGACCGGGATTTTACCGCCGAGCATAGTCTTCAACGGCTCACGACCGGACACCATCCAGCGGTGGAAGCCGTCTATGATAGTGTAGTCGGGACGTATCACGATAGGGAAACAGAAGCCGTTATTGAGGATGCTCTCCATAAGCAGCTTCAGGTTCTTTTCAAGCACCTTGTTAGGGTTGTAGTCATTCGGTTTGACCAACTCACGGTCTATGAACTGCAAGTTCCGCAGCGGGGCGAAAAGGTCTTTTTGTTGCTTGCTCATAACGTAATCTCCTTTCCGCAATGAGGACAAACCATAGTGCGTGCTGGCTGCATGCCGCTGTCGATGTCCTCAAATTCATCTGTCTGTTCCTCCTGTTTCTCCTGCGGTATGCTCTCCACGGACTTCTTCTGTGCTGGCTGCGTAAAGTCCACGCCCATATTGTCAGTGGATACCTCGTTGATGATTGCTTCCAAGTAGTCATCCGTAAAGCCGATGATACCTGTCTCCCCAATCTCACGGATGATATCCTCCACCTTGCCGAAATTGATGTAGGACAGGGATTGGATTTTGTTGTCCTCCAAAACGAGCTTCATTTTCTGCTTGTCGGACAGCCCATGCATGACAACCACGTCCGCATCCGTGCGGCCGAGCTTTTCGAGTGCGAGCTTCTTACCGTGTCCGCAGAGTATCTGCATCTTCTCGTCCACGATGATAGGATAATACTGCCCGTATGTTTCCATACTTTGAGCGATAGCCTTTACCTGTTCCTCCGGATGGATGTTCGGATTGTTGGGGAACTCTTTTAATTCCGTAACCTTTACGGTCTTTCTTTCCTGTGTTACTTTTGATTTTGACATATCATTTAGCGTTTAGAAATTGTTTTGCTGATTCGATGTATTGAGCCGCTTCCTCCACGATTTGAGGTGCAATCCCATACACCTCCTGCCAACCGTTCTGTACAGAGCCGCACCATTGGCGTGCAGCCCATACACCCGTGCCAACCGTGAAGCCGTTTTTCCAATCGTAGATAGGCGGCATGTTGCGCCCCATGAAATAGTGTATCACGGCCAGTACCTCCTCATGCTTCCAATTGGCGATAGGGGACAGGCGTGTTACCCCGTTCCGGTCGGTGTAGCAGTTCTGACCCTTACCGCCCGTATAGTTGCCGTCCTGCGTGCGCCTGCCGAGACAGATAACCTCCAAATGCTTCTCCTTGAAGAACCAAGCCTGTGCCCGGTGCTGTATGATGTGAAACCATTGTGCCGCTTTCTTGCTGTCGGTCGGGAAAAGCATATCCTGATGCTTTGCGAGCCATTGCAGGTCAAGTTTGGCGTTGTCCCATACTGCAAGACCTTTCGGGCTGTTCTCTTTAATCCAAGCCAAGAATTGGGGGTATTCGAGTTTTGAGGCTATGCCGATAACGCAGTCTGTAATGCCAGCCTTTTCACAGACGTATTGCAGGGCAAGGCTGTCCTTTCCTCCGCTCCAAGCGTATCCGGCTCGTTTGCCTGCCGTCTGCTTCCTGATGTCGGCTACAGCATGATCCACGAGAGCCTGTGCCTCTTGCAGGGACACGAGACTTTCTATCTCGTTCCAAGCCTTGACGAAATCGTCATTGCTTGAAGTCTGTTTCTTTCCTATTATCTGTTTCATATCCTGTCAGTTGAAATTGTACGCTATGTTCACGCCGATAGTCTCCATTCCGCCGTCATATTTCAGCTGAAACCAAAGTTCAGGCGTGAGTTTGAAGCGGACGTTAGCTATCACTCCGGGCATTGCCCTCATGGAATATCCCACGTTGAACACAAGCCACCTGTAAGCATAACCACCCACGACCTGCAATCGGTCGCCGTCACAGAAGCGGTCGCCGTTGAAAAGGTTGTCCCAAGTGGCATCCACCATAAAGCCCAAAGGCAGCTTTACCGTTCCCGATAAAGTCTGCCTGTATTTGTTGGCTTTCCAGTCATAGATGTTCCGGCTCAGGATATAGAAACGGTCGGCTATATTGAAGTTCAGCCATATTGCCGGAGCGAACGCCTGTGTATTGAAGTTGTACTGCGCAACGCCTGTTACGTTAAACCATTTCGCCACGTCCACCCTGTAACCTACAAACGGGTTGAATGTGGCAGAGCCTCCGTCATAGGGCTGGCTCAACGAGAGCCAAACCCTGTACTTTGTCGGTTGTGTGATACCGTCATATACCTGTGCCTTTGCGGTCGCCATTACCAGCAGAGCCGCTATGAGTAGTAGAAATCGTTTCATCGTTCCAAATTTGAATTAGTACAAATTGAGGTTTCTGTTCACAGTCGGTTTGTCTTTCATCACTCTGGCCATGATGCCCGACGTGCAGATAGTGAGAAGCGAGCCAGTTAGGATGAGCGGAATGTTGCCGTGCAGGTTGCCGTATGCGAAAATCGGAAGACCTACAATCAGGCTGGCCATGATGCCGTAATACAGTCCACGTTCTGACATCTTCCTGCCGTTGATGGCAAAGATTGTCGGGAGCATTACGGAGCTTCTCAAAGTACCGTAGAACAGGAACAGGTAGGTTATGGTTATTCCCGGTATGTTTGCTACCACGATAGCCAAAACTGTAACGGCGACCATGGCAATACGTGCAATATCCACAGAGCTAAGAATACGGTTGCCTATACGTATTGCTCCGAGACTGCCTTTCCCGAACTTGTCTGCAATCCGCATTGATACATCATGTCCGGCGATTGAGGACACGGCGCACATGATACTGTCTACGGTCGATATGAGACCTGAAAGGATAAGCAGGAAGAACAGGTAGAGAAACCATTTCGGGGTAAAGGCGATAACAGCCCCTACATTGACAAGCTGCGTGTCGGCAACATCCAAACCTGCCCCCGATGCGAAAAAGCCGAATATGGACAGGGAAACAGGCACTGCGGCGAATATCAGAGCCGCAAGCAGCATCGTATTCTTCACTTTGTCCTGCTTCACACAGAAAACACGCTGCCAAAACATTTGGTCTCCGAATGTTCCTGAAAGTAGTCCTATCGTGGTCGGTATTCCGAAAGATAGCATCACGGCGATGCCATTCTTATCTAACAGGTTGCCGAAATCGCCGCTGACACCTCCCAATCCATTCACAAGCGTATCAAATCCGGCATTAGATGTCATAATCGGCAGTCCCATGAGAAGCACAACCACGATGAAGCCCATTTTCACGAAATCGGTAGTGATGCTTCCTCTGATACCGTTCGTAAGCGAGTAGAGCAGCGGTATTACTGCGAGCAATACGGTCGTCCAAAAGAAAGGTAGTCCCGTAATCTTGTGGAAGATTGCCGCTCCGGCCAAAAGCTGTACCGCCATTGAACACACCTGAAGCCCGAAACTCTCTATCAGGAACATGTTGTGTGCCCTCTTGCTGTACTTCTCCCGTATGTAGTCCGAAAACGTCCATCCGTTAGGTCTGAGGTTGCGCATCTTCTTTGCAAAGAATGCGAACAGCACCAGCGTAAGCACGTTCGGAACTACGAACCAAAATACACCAGCTAATCCCTGCGTATAGGCTTTCTCCGCCGCCGTGAACATGGACGGTGCCCATACCCACGTTGCCGCCATTGAAAAGGCTGTCAAAATCCACGATGCCGAACGGTCGGCCACCAAAAACTCCGATTTGGTCTGTTCCCTCTTCCGGAGCAATGCGATGATGCCGACCATTGCAAGGAAATATCCGATTATCAGCATCAATCCGTCTGTCTTGCTTAAAATTTCCATGTCGTTTTTTGAAATGTTAGATTTGTTAGTCCGTGCAAATATACTAATAAAGCGTACTTGTTAGGTACGCTTTAAGCCCAAAAAAGAGTTTTTACCTCAAATAATCATTTACTTGCGCTATAAAGCTCTCGATTGAGCGGCACAAAATGTACTTGTAGCCAACATTCTCCACCGACTGCTGCCAAGCCTTTTGCGAGTCACGCTGCCGACCGTCCACCGTCTTCATCTCGATACACAGACCGTGATAGCCTTTGGACGGAAGAAGCAACAGCAGGTCTGCAACTCCAGCCGTTACACCTTCGCCTTTCATAATCCTTGCCTCGAACTTTCCACGCTGACCGCCGTTCGGTACTGCGAACAGGTTTAGGGCGAAGTGCGGATATTGAAGCCTGAACCACTTCACGCAAGCCGTCTGTATTCTGCTTTCGTCATGTCTCATACGTCAAAACCTCCTTTCTTGCACAAATCAGAACGGCAAATCGTCATCATCTGCACCTTGCGAGCTGCCGCCTCCCGAATAGGTGTTCTGCTGGGGTTGTGGCTGGCCGTTGTCCTGCCTGCGGTCGAGCATCTGCATGATGTCCCCGTGAATTTCGGTCACATACCGCTTTACGCCGTTACGGTCGTCATAGCTGCGTGTCCTTATCTTTCCCTCGACATATACCATTGAGCCTTTATGCAGGTACTGTCCGGCTACATCTGCGAGCTTTCCCCACAATACGATGTTGTGCCATTCTGTTTTGTCAGGTATGGTTGTTCCTCCCTGTGTGGTGTAGCCCTTTTCAGTTGTCGCTACGGAGAACGATGCGACCTTTGTACCCGTCTGCAGGGTCTCCACTTTTGGGTCTTGCCCTACAAATCCGATTATCGTTGCCTTGTTGATTGAAGCCATTGTACTACTAATAATGTTTGTATTTATATTATATATTATACTATACTATCCTCTACTGACTTGTTAGTATCAGAGCCGTAGCGGAACGGTGTAAAGTGTATCACGACACCTGTAAACAGCTTCTTTTCCTGTGGTTCTTTTCCGAAAAACCACTCCTTGAAGTCCTCCAAAGGCAAACCGTCATTCGCTGCAAGTTGCTCTACATTTGCAACCTGTTTGCCGTCTATTGCCGCTTTGAGCGTTTTCGTATCAGGCTCGTATGACATGGTTATACGCTGGCATCCGATACCGTTGCCGTGTATCTGGAAGATTTCCTCCTGTGGCGAGTTGTAGGGGCGTGCGCTCCATTGACGGACGGAAAGGTAGAACCCTCCGCTGTCAATCTTGCTGATATTATGCTTCCACCTTGCAAAGTTTGCCCGAATGGTGTGTATCTTGCGCCCCTTTACAACCGTACCGTCAAGCTCCGATACCGTTTCCTGACAGCCGTTGAGCGTGTTGTTCAGTTTCTCCCTGAAGTGGGTAGGCTCTCCTTTCCTCGAATGACAGAGGGGAAAGCGTTTCGATAGTGTCAGAATGATTTTCTTCTTCATTTTCGTATTGGTTTTAACTGTTTATTTGCCCTCCATTGAGCTATCGTAATGCGGATAATCAAATATATTCCCCTGATGCGGTTGCGCCTCTGAACGCCCAAGAATACCCTCTACACGGGTTATCTCATCGTCTATCTCTTTCTCCAGCTGCTTGCTCTTTTGGAGGGCGATTGATGAACGGTTCTTGAAGTATTCTTTCTGCATCCGGCGCATCAGTACTACCTTGTCGTAAAACTCACGTGGTTTCATTTTCATCTACAATAATAACTGCACCTTCTTCAATAAGCTCGTCCCAAGCATTTTCAAGCTCTTTTTTTAGGTCGCATATTGGCATTATGACATCAGGATTTTGGTCAAACATTTTACAGATAGCCCATTTCATCATTTTTCTAAATTCACGCTTTGCCTTACATTTACTCATTGTTCACCTCCTTTCTTCAATTCATTGATTAGTAAATCTGCCAACTCCAATGCGTTATTTACCGTAGTCTCAATCTCAATCCTTGTGAAACGGTCTGCATTGAGTGCAACACCTCTGACAGCTTCCTTTGCTATTTCGTACCGCCGCTGTTCCCAGTCTATTTCATTTTTCTGCATTCCGGCACGGCTTTCCGTATTTTTGGAACGGTTTTGCTCCTGTTTGGCACGTTCCCTGACCATTTTCGTATGTTCCGCCACACAAGCCTTGCACCTGCGAGGGTATGATTTGCTGAACTCTAAAATGTGCTTTTCCTGTCCGCACACCTCACAAACTTTGTATTCTGAATTATCCATAATTTATGCTCCTATTAAGTCAAACAATGTCGGTGCGGTAACCTCCTGCTCAATCTCTTTCAGGTAGGAAATACCGTCTCTCCAATAGTCATAGTTCAGTTCGGTAGACAGACCTCTACGCCCCATCTTCACGGCGCAGTACGGCACAGTCTGAATGCCTCCGAACGGGTCAAAAACGACTTCTCCCTTGTTGGAGTACCGCTCGATGAGCCTTTCCACTATGTCAAGCTGCAACGGACAGATATGATTCTGCTTTTTCTTCTGCGACTGCTTCGTGTTCAGGGTGCGCATCCGTACCACATCGTCCCAAATCCAATCCTTTTTGCTTACCGGATCAACGGCCATGAATGTCTTTGGTAGCTTGCCATAAGCCTCCAGCTCCTCCGCAAAGGCGATATGTTCCTCATAGTTGTAGATATGCTCGCTCTCGTATTTCCTGAACAGGGAACGTATCTTGTCTATGCCCAAGCCTTTCATGTCCTCGAAACTCAAAAGAGAGTTACCTGAAGATTTCCAGCTTGCGTGCGCATCAATCTGCCAGCGTGCAAGCGAATAGTCTTCCTTGCTTTTCTCCACACGGCAATCCGCATAAGCCTTTGAGGTATCGGTAGGCAGCTTGCGGAACAGAAGCACGTATTCAGGACACCCTACGCCCATTTTCGAGCCGTCCTTGCGCATTTCCCCATAGCCCAAGCGGTACGTCTGGTTATTCTCCCTTACCACGTCTGTATCGACCGTAATGCGTCCCATATAGCGGAAGCCATGCTTCATGTAGTGGAATACGGCCATGTCGGAGAACGGGTCTATGGTTGGCATTCCGTCACCCGTAGCGTTTCCGAACAGCACTCGGTCTTTCACGTGTACGCAGAGCAATCTGCCGGGCTGCAAAATCCTCATCAGTTCAGGTGTGAGATAGTCCATCTGCTCAAAGAACCTGTCGTTATCCTGATTATGCCCGAAGTCGTTGTATGTCGGCGTATACTCGTAGTGGTTGGAGAACGGTATGCTGGTCACAATCAACCCGACCGAGTTTTCCGGCATGTTCTGACACTCCAGCACGTTGTCGTTGTTTATTGCCCTCCACATCTTACCTGATTGTTCCTCCCGTTTCGAGAACATGTAGCGCATCATCTTTTCCTCCGCCTGCAATCCGAACAGGCCGTTTTCACGAATGATATTCGCCATGTTCTCGACCATGTTGTTATGCTGCGTCCACTTCTGCATGAATGACTTGAAAATCTCCTGTTCGCTCTCTGCATATACCAAGTACAGTTCAACGGGGTATTTCTGCATGAAGCGGTGGATACGAGCCACAGCCTGAAACTTGTCGTTGAAACGGTAGTCGATGAACATTATAGCCTTGTGGCAATGGTACTGGAAGTTCAAGCCCTCTCCGAGCATTTCAGGCTTTGCGGCAAGGTATTTCAGCCGTCCGTCCTTGAACTCCTGTATAATCTCGTCCGCTTCCTCATCGTCCTGCGAACCGTAGACCGCCTTGCATCCGGGAATGGCTTTGCACAGTTCGACACGTTCCGCCTCCAAGTCGTGCCACAAAAGGAAATGGTCGTCCTTATTCTCCGGGCGATTTATTATCTCCACCACACGGGCGATTTTCACAGGCATACAGTCCCTGCGCTCCCGTGCCGCATCCTGCAAGCTCAAGGCTGCTGAACGGAACATCATAGCCTGTCCGTCCCTGTCCTGCATCGGAGTTGAATTGTCCACCTCTACAATTTCCTCATGCACGTGCAGCTCAGGAAGCTCATACCCGATATCGGGGTAGCCCAAGTCTGACGGCTTCGTCAGGAACAAAGCCCATGTACTTACCCACAGCCAAAACTCCTTTTCCTTGTGCGGATAGAGCGTTAGGTTGTTTGCCTTTGTGCTGTCTCTTTGGAAAAACCTCGTAAGAGCCTGTCTCGTGTCCATTACGCCGAGATAACCTGCATAATGTATCAACTCCTTGTATCGGTTGGGAGACGGCGTAGCGGTCGCCACAAAGCGGTACGGCACATTGCTGAACAACGGCAGGAACTCCTGATAGGTCTTTGTTCCGAAGCCACGCAGCACGCTCGCTTCATCCAAAGATGTTGCGGTGAAGTATGACGGATCTATACGTACCCCGTCCTCACCGTCACGTACACGCTCGTAGTTGGTTATCATTATTTCGGTAGGGCATTCCATTACCTCCTGCATGGTGCGAACATAGGTCACTTCCATGCCGAGATGTTCCTTTGCCTGATGCAGGAACTCAATCACTACACGCTTGGGACAAACAATCAATCCTTTGCCGCCCTCATGCTTCAGGATTATACGGAGGATTTCAAGCTGGGTTACGGTCTTCTGCATACCGAAGCTGCTGAATACAGCCCTGCAACCGCCCTTAACAGCCCAGCGAACGGTATCTTTGACGTGTGGATATAGATTTGGTGTCAGCTCATCCGTACTGACCTCGAAGCCCGTGTTATGGCTTATCGCCATCTTGTCTTTTAGAAATTCGATATATGGTTTCATCTTGTTGCCGATTTTAGAAGTACACATTTGTCAAAGCCTTGCCCTTGCTCTCTATCTGATACATACCCTTTGAGGGTTCTGTCAGCTTCAGGTCTTCAACACGACCGAAGCGGTGGTAATTGTTGCACAAGTCTACTACCCATGATTCCGGCTTGTCCTTGTGCGGTCTTATTGCACGGCCTATCATCTGATAGTAGAGCGAAAGGCTCATGGTGGGACGGGCGAGAACGACCGTATCGAGTTCGGGATAATCGAAGCCCGTAGTAAGTACGCCCACGTTCGCTACGACCTTTATGTCCCCCGCCTTGAACTTTTCAAGTATCTGCTCACGCTCTGATTTCGGAGTGGAGCCGGATACAATGGCACAGCATCCGAATGTCTTTTCAAGCCGTTCAGCCTCTTTCAGGAAACGGGTAAATACCAATATGCCCCGTCTGTTCACTTTAAGAAGCCGCTCGATGATGTTGCACAGGTGCTGGTAGAAGTTCACACGCTTGTATTCGCTCAGCACCGATTTTTCGGAATAGTCCGCACCTGTGGTGTTGTACCGCAGCTTCTTCATGTCAAGCGGACTGAGTTGGAAATACCGCATCGGCGACAGGTAGCCCCGTTCCGAAAGTTCCCCAATCTGTACATGGTACAGCACGCTTGAAAATACGCATGGTCTCGTGCGTGTGATGAATTTCAGCATAGAGCCGAAGTCAAGGCTCGAATACAGCCTGTAAGGCGTGGCGGTTAATCCCAAAACCTTGCATTTTATGGCTGTCAGGAAGTCTTTGTACATGCCCTCTTTCGTGTTCACCAAATGGCATTCGTCTATGATTACATACCTGAATGCCCTGAACAGTTGCGGATTGCTCTTTACGCTGCCTATCGTGGCGAATGTGATCCGGCGTATTTCCTTGCTGTTAAATGAAGCCGAATACACAGAACAGTCCCAAACGCCGTATGATTGCAGCTTTGCATAATTCTGTTCCAATATCTCCTTGCTTGGCTGGAATATGAGTGTAGGAGCGTCCAGACGTGAGGCAATGTCCGCTATCACAAGGCTCTTGCCGCTTCCTGTCGGCAGGACTATGATTGCGTTCTTGTTGCTGCTCCTGTCCTGGAAGAACGCCGTTGCAGCGTCGCTCGCTTTTTTCTGATAGTCTCTTAACTGATACATATTATTCGTTGCGTTGATTATTCTATCTACGTGACTGACCTTTCAGGTGTATCACGTTGTAGGTCTTAAATCTGTCCTCCAACCTCCCGTAACCGTCCGCAAAGTATTCCTTTAGCTCCGATGCCGTCAGGTTGGTTGTTATGTGGGCGAACTTTCCTTGCTGCGCCCAAATCTCGTTTCTTGCGTGGAAAAAGTCAGTCACAAGGACTTTCGTATCTGTTCCGAAATGCAGATGAGTCTGTAACCCTACGTCATTGAGGCAGACGTTGAACGGCTTTCCCTCGAATGATTGCGTACCGTCCTCATTGTAGGTGTACTTATCGAGATGGTTGTGTATCTTGTAGTAGTTTATCATCTGCGTTACTGACAGGTTCACAAAGGCGTTTGGGTTTCCCGTCCTTTTGAGGTAGTCAGCAAATACCTGCATGAGCATCGTCTTTCCGACACCGACCTCTCCGCATATCATCAGGTTTTTGTGTATCGTGTAGCCCTTGCCCGGGAACACATCCTCCGCTTTCTTGCAGTTGTTGAAGTAATAGAGCAGAAAATGTATGATGTCCCGGTTATTGTCATCGATTACAAACCGTTTGAACTGCTTGGCAAGCACTACGTTACCACAGGTACACAGCAAGTTGCCGTGCTGCTTGAAAACCGCTTCATCGGTCAGGTCGTCAAAATCCCTCCTCATAGTTACGTTCCATTGCTTTCGCAGCTGGAGCATTATTGAGTTTATCTTTTGCGCTTCCATACAGGTTATTGTTTCGTTTCAGATATTTATCCACGCACCAGTTCAGTATCGCACGGTAATCATCCTTGTACCGCTTGCCTGATGATGCCTTGTAGTTGTCGAGTATCTCTACGAGTTCCTTTGCGCCGTCCTCCCCGTAACTGTTCACGAGCTTTGCGTATTCCGCTTCCGTCATTCTGACAAATTCGGCGTACTGCTTCTTCTCGACAACAGGTTTCGTCTTTTTCGGTTTCGTGGCTGGCTTCTGCTCCGGTTCTTCAGGCTTCCGTTCAGTTTCAGCCTGCGGTATCTCGTTAGCATGTGAATACCGCCTTGCCATTCCCTTTTGTCCGGCGTTTGCCCGTCTCTCGCTCAATGAACCGTCACGGATCATCCTCTTTTGGCAGAGCGTGCTCCCATCGATATACAGGCATTCGTTCTCTATAAGTTCCCGAAGTCCCATCTCGATTTCCTCCTGTCCAAAAGGAAGATGTCTTGACAGCTTCAAAGCGAACTTCACTATAAGGCTGTCCTCATCCGTAACCTCCTCCAAATCCTTTTCAGAGAGAGCGATTTTTCCATACTCGGCAGACTTGTGCATCAGGCACATGATACGAATGTAGACACCGTGAGCCCTTGCAGAGCATTCCGCAAGACGTTCGTCCGACATGAATGCGTCCACATACAGGGGCAGGAATGGTGAGTTTCTACGTGCCATTATCACAGTCTTTATAAGCCCCCTCCAAAAGAGGAAGGGGCATTTTACTACATTCATCAGATTTCAAGAACTGCGATATCGGGTGCTATTTTGCATATTCCCTCGATTACCGTATCAATCGCACCGTCTTTGGTCTGCTCGGTCATGTCGTTTGCTTCCGGCGATACGAGCGTACAGGTCAGATCGTCTGGATTGAAGTAGGTCTCACATTCGATTTCAACAGGCTTGCCGCCCTTGAATATCGGCACTTTGATTGTGAACGCTTCCGGCAGGTTGCTCTCGATTTTCTGTGCGAGAAGCAGCCGTTTGTCCCCTTTGCGCAAGTCCACTTCCGCCTCCACATCCTTGTTCACTTTCGCCCTGAAGTTGCGGAGCATGGAAACAAGCTCCATTGCAGCCTGCTTGTTGTCGAAATACGAGCGGTTCATTTTGATGAACTCCGACATCTCGATAGGTGTGCGGTACTGTCCCTGATTGATACCGAATTTCAGAAATACGGGGTGCAACTGGAGCTGTCCCTTGATTTCCGTGCGGTAGTGGTTATTCTCGTCAATAACGAGCTGTATGCTCATCTCTTCACGGTCCACCGCCACAAATGCTTTCTTCTGTTCAATCTCCGTAATACGCTTTTCAAGCCATCTCAGGGGCGCATCGAGCGTTCCGAAGATTACTACCTGTTGGGGTTCTTTCGGTTCAAGAGCGGCACCCGTAAGCACCTCTAACGTCTTTATCCCGTTCTCTACTGTAATGTTCAAATCTTTCGGTTGCATAATTTTCTGTTTTAATCGTTAGTTCCTGTTTTCCCTTTCGGGGTTTCTGTTCTCAAAGCCTGAAAGATTGTCCTGTTCCTCTCTTCCGGACGCATCGGACGGCAGTCCACAAGAACGCCCTGTTTGTTGTAGAAACCGACCATCTGCTCATCATGGTCACAGAACTTGTAGCAGTCCTCCACTACATATTCCGACTTGCTCTTGATGTTGGCGAGAAGTTCCTGCTTCTCGGTTTCCAGCGGCTTCTTCCGCAACTTGAACTCATCGTTCGCCGCTTTCTTCTCCTCGTCAATGTCGTTGATGTCGATGACAATCTTTGAAAGGCGGTCTTTCATTGTTTCCATTTCCTCCGGAGTAAAGGCTTTCATGTAGCCTACTTCCTCTACCGTGTCCGCATTGTCGGAAAGCATCTGCATCCGTTCCTTTTCGGACAGGTCTGCGAATAATACTTTTTCCATTGTGTGAAATTTTTAGGGTTAGCCAAGATTGAAGTACGACCACAGGTCGATGAACTGCTTGCCGCAATACGTGGCGAGTTCTTCGCTCTTTAAGCAAAGGCGAGAGCCGAAGTTCGCATACGTAGGGGGCGTGACTCGAGTACGCAGAGCCGAAGCCCGCATAGTGTTCTGAAACTCGTCCTCTCACGTCCATCATACGGCGTTCTCTCTTTTCTTCAACGCTCATCTCGTCAAGCTCCTTTTGCGTATAGAGCCAAAACCAAGGATACCACCTTACCTCGTCTTTTGTAAACTGTGGCTCCCAGCCCTCATTGAGAGCGGCAACGACAATCCGAAGCTGGAGATACGCTTCAAGGTTTGGGGACAGGTTTTCTCCTAAATGCCATTCTTTTACGAACGGATGTTCGTTTCCAAGCTCACGGCAAGCGTCATTGAATGTCCTTACACGGGCCATGATGTCTTTCGGCTGGAACATATCCTTTCCGAATATTGCTTCAAGCATCTTTTTCGTTGCCTTATCCGCTTCGTTGTAGCTCTTGATAAGGTTCTCTTTTGAAATTTTTACTTCACTCATTGTTACTGAAATTTTGATGTTGTCCATAATTCTTTCTGTTTGATTGTTTCTTTCTCCATTCTTTGTCTGGGTCAGGTATTTCGGTATTCAGGAACTCACGGGCGAAATCCCTAACGTTGTCCACATAGGCCGAGAATGTCACCGTGTCCATCGTGGCGGTAGAGTGGGGAAACTCCACAACCTCGCCTGTCTGCTTGTTCACGGCACTTTCCTTTGTGAACTTCGATTTGCAGAACTCATGCACCTGCTCTGTGTTGGTGAAATCGTCCCATCCGGCATCTATCAGCGCATCGAGCAGGATAGGATAGACACACCCCCAAAGCCATGCGTTCTGGTCATTGCTCCGGTTTCCCCGGACACGCTTCACGGTCAGTATATAGATACCGTCAGCGCATCCCCTGAAAGCCTCGTAAACCCTACGCAGGTCAAACCGTCCGCCTTTCTTGATTACCTGTAAAATCATACTTCCTGACCAATCTGTTTTTCCAATGCCATACGCACGGCCTTGATTGCGTTCTCACGCCCTTTCAGGCTTTCGATGTAGTCCACAACCTCCTGACGGTTTTCAGCCCTGTAATAGCCTTTTCCCGAAGCGATAAGGCATGTTACCAATCCGTGTATGCGTATGTGGTTGATAATTTTCCTAATCCGTACCTCCGTAACCTTGTAACCATTGTTGCGGAGCGATATGCAGATGTGGCCGTTGCTTACAGCGTTCGCCGCACCTGTCCTGTTCGACAGCCCTCTTACGATTATCGGTAACAGGGTGTTTTTCTCGTAACCGTTCAACGGACGTGTCTCGTTCTCAAAACCGTGTAGCATGTCAGTATGGATTTATTGAAAGGTTAAGCTCCAGCCCGGCGACCGCCGCATATACGGGCTTTCCCGATGTCTCCTGCACCTCACGGACAAACCGTCTTTCATCGCTGTTGCCGTTAGAGAGGTGTATCAGGACTATCTCGTTCACTCCCGACAGGTCGTTTGCCCTCAATATCCCTTTGGTCGTCTCAATCTCCATGTGCGAGTGTATCAATCTCGGTTTCATTGACAGCGGCACAGATCCGGCCTCTATCTTCGTATCCAAGATGTCCTCCGCATAGTTGGCTTCCAGCAGGATGTGGTTCAATCCCGGCACTCTGTATTCGAGCATCATCGTGTCCGTCACGAAAAGCATACGCCCCATGTCCTCATGCTCGATGATGAAGCCCACGCACGGAACATCGTGGCATACTGGTATTGCAAAGACCTTGAAGCCTCCCACAATGTAGCCGTGCATGGGTTCAATCTCTTTTCTGAATGACAGCGAGTCGATGCCTTTAGCCTTGAACACGGACGGGAGAGCGAGTACCGTGATGCCGTTTGAGACAAAATCCCTGACATATTTCGCATGGTCGTTGTGCTTATGGGTAATGACAGCCCCGACAACCTTTGAAAGCTGCCATTTCAGGGCTTTCTTCACTTCGGAGAAGCGTACCCCTGCCTCGATGATTAAAGCCTCCTTATCGTTCTGCAATACGTAGCAGTTGCCGTTGCTGTCACTCCCAAGAACATTCAGTCTCATAGCTCAACCCTCCATGATTGATTAATATCCCGGACCATCTGCAGGTTCTTCACTCGCAGCCGTAGCTGGTGCAGGTGACTGCGCCGGAGCAGTATTTACAGGCTCGAACGTAGTGTCGATGTTGATTACCTGCGCATTCGCACCGTCAAGCACCATGTCCCGGTTGTTCATCGTGTCGTCGTCAGCAGCCATAGCACCCTGCATCTCGATTGACAGGTAACCGTACTTTGAGAGCAGCCGCCTGATTACGGTCTTCAATGCCATGTCGTTGAAGTTGCCCTCCCAGCCGACTTTCTTGCTCACTACCGATGTGTTGGCCAGTTTCTCCAGCTGGTCTATGGTAGTCTCTTTCTTCACGGACGGGGAGTAGCGTTTGGCGTATGATGCCATGTCGTGAACGGTCATGTAGAGCGTCTTTGCAAAGCCGTTCAGCAGCTCGAAGTAGCAGAAATATCCTGCAACCTTGTCCGATGTCCTTTCGCCGTCAAAGGCGATTTCTCCGGTCAGTTTGTTTACCTTGCGCACCTCTCCCTCATAGACCAAATCGGCGTTGATTGTGCGGTACTGCCCCGTGCGCATTGCGAGCTGGATATAGCCTTTGTAACCGGGTACGAATGTCGGTGTAGGCACTTTTACCCAAGTCCCGTCAGGCTGCTTCACGCTGTTGTTGAATACCACGATATAGGCAAAGCCCAAAGCCCTGTTTATCGGCAGGTTCATCGTGGCTGCTTTCAGAGCCTCTGCAACAACCTGATTGGGGTTGCAGGCTTGCAGCTGGCTGTCGCTGTTGTAAAGGTCGATGATTGAGGTCACGAATGCGTCCTTATGGTCTTTCAGGACGTTTGCGAACTGCTCCTGAATTGACGGAGCATGAAGAACGCTTTTAAGCAGTTCCACTTTCGGGTTCACTCTGCGTTCCGTTACTGCGGTCGTCTGACCGTTGCCCTGCTGTGCAGGGGCTTGATTTGGATTGTTCATGTTGCGTTGAATTTATTTGTTATTGACTGCGCAGAGTTTCGCCGCCTTGTCGGCTACGCCCTGCAAAAATTCCGTGTATTCGGACAGGTAGAAGCCCTCGTGTGTCTCTACCACATTTCCGTCCTGCTTTACTTCCACAACACCCGTTTTGAGGTTTGCGATTACTTCAACCCGACCGCCGGGCATGGTGTGGATCATCAAGCTATCCGCTGTCTCGAAGCGTGTTTCCCAGTTGTACCTTTCCATACCGCTATTCGATTACAAGTTCCTTATCGGTGGATACTACGAGCCGTATTTTCTGTGACTGTGTAGGTAGCAGCTCGTTCACGCTTTCCGCATTGTCGATGAATATCGGGGCATACACTCCGTTTGAGCCGCATATTGCGTTGATGATGTCAAGTCCGGCGTTGATACGTCCTGCATCGTTCAGGTCAGAGAAAGGCACTCCGTTCACGGTTGCTTCACAGGTCTCGACCTCTCCGCCGTTTATCTGCGTGTCGAACATCTTGAACCTGACGATATGGAACATGCCGTTAATTTTGCGCTCTACGGCTTCGATACGGGCTTTTGAGAACGATGCGATAGTGAACTCTATGCCCTCCAGCTCCGCAACCTCCTGCGACTGCTTGCGCATCATGGTTTCGAGTTCTGCGATACGCTCGTTGTTGCGCTTGATGATGTCCTTTTTGGAAAGCATCTTTTTCAGTTCGTCAATGGCTGACTGTAACGTGCCCTTGCCCTCGACAAGTTCCGATGTGTCGCTTCCTGTGTCTGTGGCTGTCTCGTTCTCGATTTGGTTTTTGAGTTCCGTTTCCTGATTGCACAGGTCGATGTAACGCTTGTCGGCGGCTATTACCGACTCCGTTTCAGGTTCTACAAGCTCGTTCAGGTAAAGCGATGAAGACTTCTGTGTGTCAATCCACGCCCGTTTTGATGCGATGTTCACTTCAGCCTGCGCCTTTGCTTTCTCTATGGCTTCACGTTTAGCCTTTACTTCAAGACCCTTCTGCTTGTTCAGTTCCAAGCGTTTAGCCTTGTTCCGGCTGAATGTTTCCGAAAGCTCCTGCTGGCGGCTCTCTATCTCATCCACCTCGAACCTGCGCTTGCAGGTAGGGCAGATAAACTCATCCTCGTTGAACGTGAGTTGTTCTGCATTTATGGACTTCCATTCGGCAAGCAGACTGTTTCGTGTCTCTGCAAGGGCTGCAAGCTGCCTGTCATATTCCTGTATTTCCGATTGGAGTGCGGCTATCGCACGTTCCTCTCCGTTGATTTTTGAGATGAGTTCGTTGCGTGCGCTCTGCTGTCTGCGATAATCAGCAAGCAGTTCTTCCTTGATTTTGAATTTCAGTTCGGATTTTGCGGCGTAAATATCTCCTTGTTTCCTTATGAGTTCGGCACGTCTCTTGTTTGCTTCCTTTGCAGCCTTGGATGCGTCCAGCAACTGTTGTTCAATGTTGGCCAGCTGTGCGTTCTTGCTTGCGAGTTCGCTCTCGATAGCGTCCCAGTCCTCCGCTTCCGGCATGTCACGTTTGCGCTCGTCAATACGTGACGGTATCATGTCAAGTTCGTTCTTGATCCGGCGTTTCTTTGCCTGAATTTCACGCTTGTACTCCTCAAGGTTCTTTCCCGTCAGTTTTGCCAACAGGTTTTCGAAGTCCGGGTTACCCTGAGCTATTTCAGTATCTGAAACACCCCCGGCCATCTGAATGAGCATCTGTCTCTGCACGTCCGCTTTCTGTTTCGTGAAATACAGGGGGTTGGTTATGAACTTGAAGACCTCTTCCGTGCATATTGCGGCTATCTTGTCGTTGTACTCCTTTACGGAACACGGAACTCCGTTATACAGACGCTCTTCCTCGTGTCCGTCAAAGACTTCTTCGGCAGAGCCTCTTTTCTTCGTCCATTTCTCGTTGTACCTGCGGCACAGGGTCACTTCCTCGCCGTTCACGAGCAATGTAACGGTTACCTCGTGCGGTATCTTCGGTATCGCTTTCCCGGTCTCATCATAGGTCTTGATACCGAAATTCTTTCTGTCCTTGCTGTCCTTTCCGAACAGTACCCATGTGAAGCCGTCAAAGATTGAGGTCTTGCCCAATCCGTTGTCTGCACTGATGCTTGTCAGGTCGCTGTCGAAATCGACCGTCAAATCCCTGATACCCTTAAAGTTCAGGAAATCCATTCTGGTAATGACTATCCGTTTACTCATAATGCGTTGAATTATTTGTTTTTAGTAACTATATATGTCGATGCCTTGCTGTCTATCTCCGCATTGGTCGGTATGCGGTCCTGAAGCTGCCATTCCTCTATCTCCGACTTCTTGAAGTACACCTTCTTGCCCTGCTTGTAGTGTGGTATGTTCCGGCTGCTTACAAGGTGGTAGATACGGCTCTTGCTCACGTTGAGCATCAATGCCACTTCCTCCACGTCAAGAACCTCTTTCGAGTTGAGACGCACGAGCTTTTCTATTCTGTCCAACTGTTCCTGCATAGTCACACCTCCTCATCTTCGTCAAGTTCGGGTATAAGGTTTCTTTTCTCCCAGTATGAAGCGAGCCTGTAGACCAAATAGGCGGTGGCGAAGCCGATGCCTTTTGATATGATGAATGCGCTCCACCATGCTTCGTTTTCCGCTGGCTCGGACACGATGCAGATTAGTGAAATCATAGACAGGATGCCTAACACCCATATTCGCCAGTTAATAATCTCTTTTCTCATAGCTGTACCTCCTCTTTTGCCGGAAACAGGTGCTTCACGTCCACGTTGTACTTCTTTGCGATGATTGTCTGTGCGAGTTCGTCAGGCACTTGTCGGCCTGACAGCCAAAACCGAACTGTAACCTCGCTCCTGTGAGTGAGTTCGGACACGTCCCTGATAAACTGCTGTGCGGCAGTAGGCTTCCGAAGCTCCTCATCATACAGTTCTCTGAATGTCTTTTTTGCTGCCATTATGCTATTTATTTGCTTTTTTGCTTGCCTAATAAGTACGCTATGACTATATTTGCACGCAAGATTAAACCTATTGTTGCGATAACTTTTCCTATCGTGACACAAAGGTAAACAGTTTTATTGGTATAGGCAAATAAAATCATTGTTTTCTGCAAAGAAATTTGTGTGTCATTATGTAACGAATTGAATATGAGCGGCGAAGAAGTAAAAGAAAAACTCAAGCAGGAGGGCATAGTATTCTCGGAATTAGCCCGTTTGCTCGGTTACGACAGCGACCAGCGGCTGCACTCGGCATTGAAAGCCAACGATGTCAGGAGCGGCCTTATCGAGGATATTGCCCGTGCGATAAATAAAAGTGTTTCTTGGTTCTACCCAGAGACCACCAAAACTGTTGCTACGGACAACGGAATTGCTGTGTCCGGGAACGAGAACCAAATCACGGTAATATCCGAGAAGTTCATCAGCCTGCTGGAGAAGAAAGACGAGCAGATAAATCGGCTGCTCGACATCATAGAGGGTTTCAGAAAAGACAAGTGAGATATGGAGAATTATAGCAGATACGTCATAGACCTGTTGAAGCAGTCTTTCTCGGACTACATCGCTACCGGGGAAGTGGATGCGGAAAGGCTCACGGAAGCCCAAAAGAGGCTATCCCTTGAGCTTGACAGGTGCAAGGTGGGTAATTTACCATGCGATGAGTTGGAAGCCCTGTACGGGGACGTAATGTGGCTTAAAAGCGACTTGTTGGGGATATGAGCAGGAAGAGGGCATACAGACCGGAAACGGTGGCGGTAATGGAACGCTTCTTTCAGGCTCTCGATGCGATTATCGAAGCCAAGATGATACGTGGCGTGCAGACATACTGCAACGAGTTCGGGATAAACAAGCGGCATCTGTACGTCCAGCGGAAAGACCTGTTCAAAGGCTTCTTTGAAATCTATTGGATCATGCCGATGATACAGAAGTTCGGGGTATCTTCCGACTGGCTTCTGTTCGGCAAGGGCGACATGTTCAAAAAGAAGCGGAAAAAGACGGATAACGATACGGAACAATGAAAAAGGGAGAGCATGACCGTTTTCCCTTTTCTTCTCTTTTCCCCCATACCCCCTTATCTCATCTAAACCCTACTACTAATCATATATACCTTATAGATATATTATATATATAAATAGGGGGTTTAAGGGGGAAAGACTTCATTTTTGTTATAACAAGTGTTATAACAATAGTTATAACAAAAGTTGTAACTAATTGATTTACAGCAAAAGTTCCTGTTTTTAGAGGCTGTTTTTTGCGCAAAATTTTGTTATAACAAATCCAAAATCAAAAATCGAACGACTGAAAATCAGCGACTTATAGACTTTGTTATAACACTTGTTATAACAAAATGCGTAACACGCCATTTCGGGCAAAAAATAAAAAACGGGCATTTGATTTTCAATTAGTTATGAAGTTTGTTATAACACTTGTTATAACAAAAATGAAAGCCGCTTTTTACTTAAAAACGGCTCATTTTTGAAAATCGCACTATTGATTTTCAATAAGATACAAACTTTGTTATAACACTTGTTATAACAAAATCAATCCAATATTTGGGGTATCTGCTGGACGGCTTTCTGCTTGTTCTTGTCGAGTACCTTTGCGTAAATCTGTGTTGTGGAGAGGTCCCGGTGTCCGAGAAGTTTCGACACGGTGTAGATGTCAGTGCCAAGGTCGAGCATCATTACGGCGAATGTATGCCGTCCGCAATGGAATGTTATCTCCTTGTCTATCCCTGCTCTCAGTACCCACCGCTTTATGGCTTCGTTGGTACACGATGGGGAATATATGTCCCCGAATACGCTTTCATTCGGTTTACCTCTCTTGCCCATAAGTTCCGCTGCCTGCGGCGTGATGTCAAGATATTCAAGACCTCCCGTCTTTTTCTGCTTGAAGATGATCCGGGTATATTCGCCCTGTTCGTGTACCTCTCCCCATGTCAGCTTCAGTATGTCGCTCCGGCGAAGTCCGGTCAGACACGAGAACAGGAACGCCCTTTTGATGTTTGGATATTCGCATTCGGTTTGCGCCAGCTTCTTCAACTCGTCAATGGTAAGGTACATTCTCGTTCCCTCCTCGGCCTTGAAGCCCTCTATGCCACGTATCGGGTTGTGGGCGATAATCCTTTCATCGAAAGCCTGATTGAGACACGCACGCAGCTTGTTGAAGTAGCTGAGCTTTGAGTTCCTCGCCAAAGGTTTGTCCTTTGTCCGTTCCCGTTTGTCATTCTCCCATGCATTAGCCTTGTTGTCGAGATAGTCCCTGAAACCCTGTACCCATTCGGGGGTAATCTTTGCAAAGGTTATCTTGTGGTTTTTCTCGTACTTCTCCAAATGCTTCAGGCACGAGTACCAGTTGCCCCAATTACCCCTGCTTTCAGTACCCAGCCGCTTTTCGCACATCGCACGGTAATAATCGAAGAAAAGGGTATCTTCCTTATATGCGGACTTGAAGCCATATTCGTCATTCTGTATCTCGACCGTGCGCTTTGCCCGGATGGCTTCCGCAAGCTGCATTGTCTGTCGGTTCTGCTCCTTGTCGGCACGTGTATGTTCCGGCACAAGGTAGAGTTTCAGGTATTCGTATTTTCGTCCCTCTTTCGTGAACACGTCAAGGTACAGGCTGGTATTTCCTGATGGCATGAGCCGCTTCCGCAGGTTTACCCGTTCTTTCTTTTTTCTATCCATATTCTTGTTACTTTTTTGGTGCTTTTGGTGCTCATTTTATATGAGCAACGATTTAGCACCAAAGTTACGGCATATTACCGACATAGCCATAGCAAATAAGGGGAAAATTTCAGATTTTTGTAAAATACTGTATTTCAATCTGTTTTTGCCGTTATCATTACCCGTTTTTGCTACCTGTTTGCTATTTGAAAAAGGCTGATTTTTACGCTCTATTTTCCGATGCAGAATGTTTATTTGCCCACGCAAATGATATTTATGTTGCATAAAGTGTTGTATATCAATATGTAAGTTTTTGAAGAATATTTTTGGGGGACAAACGGGGGACAAAATTTCGCATACCAAAAGAAAGAAAAACAATAAAACCACTTCCCAAAAAACGTGTTGAATTGCAAGAGACACGGTTTGTCCCTCGTTGTATTGCTGTTTGTCCCTCGCTTGTCCCTCGGACGAAAGTTAGGTTTGATGCAGTTTCCAATAACGTGAGTAAAGTAATGATGGAATAGGTTTAGTTTGGTTTTTGTATATCTAATCAAGTTCTAAACTAAACTGCTTGATTTTCTCAATTTCTAAACTCTTGGTTGCTTTTTCTTTTCGTCAGCAAATCCTTCTTTTTATTCGCTATTGCTTGAAATGCGTTTTACCGTTTATAGTGCTCCTGTTGCACACTTACTATCCTTTCTCGTCTTCACATCGTCTTTCGGGTTGGCTGATAAGAATTGTGTCGCAAAGGTATATATCCCGTCTTTCTTCCTTGCAAGGTCAAGCCTATCGGTTCAAGCCAAAATCTCCACACTCGGTTTTCAACTGAGGTCGTATTTTGTCTGTGAAGCCTTGAAGGAAGAGCCGGGACACCTTGCAAAGCGACATAATTTTAATCAAACCCGAAAGTAGCTGATGCTAACAGAGGGAAAAGTAAAAAATCAAATCAAAAGCGATTATGGCAAATTATGCGACTAACATCTTCTACGCAAGTACGGAGAACGGGAAAGACCTTGATAAGGTGGAGAACTTTTTGGAAGACACATTTTGCGACTGTTACCTTGACAGGTCGGAAGACAGTATCGAGGGCGAGTTTTCGTCAAAATGGGACTATCCCGAAAAAGAGATAAACAAGATGATTTCTCTTTTGGAGGACAAAGACAAAATCTACATTCGAGTGCTGACACACGAACTATGTAACGAGTATGTGAACTTCCAAGTGTTCTCTAATGG